>Ga0137407_10000029_pt1 | contig 128978 bp, 92 predicted proteins | sample CZOMad2_2_16fung_FD_108410 | JGI IMG/M metagenome (GOLD analysis project Ga0137407, IMG submission 108410) | Vadose zone soil fungal communities from Angelo Coast Range Reserve, California, USA - CZOMad2_2_16fungal (Illumina Assembly) | ecosystem: Environmental > Terrestrial > Soil > Vadose... | reverse complement strand
CCCCGACTTCAATCCCATCGAACCGTGTTGGGCCAAGGTCAAGCAGGCCCTGCGCACGCTCAAAGCCCGCACCGCCGAAGCACTCGACCCAGCCATTACTCTGGCCCTGGCCACCATCTCGGCGGAAAACGCTCAGGCTTGGTTTCACCATTGTGGCTACAAGAGCACACTAAATGTTAAAACGGTATAACCCAGAGATCCAAACTCCACTCTACTGGCCCTGGCTACACTCGCGGTAATCACGCGACAAAAACGCCCATCCTCACGCATAGCTGTATAATGACTGCATCACTGGATTTTGCCTGCGTGCAAGGTAGAATCTCTCGTGATTGTCCCAACTTAGCGCGGGAGAGATGGCCGAGTGGCTGAAGGCGCACGCTTGGAAAGCGTGTTTAGGGGAAACTCTAACGTGGGTTCGAATCCCACTCTCTCCGCCAGAAATTTTTCCTCTTTTGATTCAATAGGTTACAACAACCACACCCTTATGTTGGTTTTTCATGGAATTGGATCGTAAGTTGGTTATTTTCTGTGGGTAAGGAACAGTTCGAAACTCGTTCTTCGTGGGAAACAAAGAGGCCTTATCGGCGATATTACGAGTGACAACCAACATTACCCAACCTATCTAACATCGCGTATGTTCTCCCAGAAGAGGACTTTGGGACATCGCGCTTCGACTTTACGTTTACGAGATTGTTGTTTAGGTTGTCAAACAGCTGGCGCAAGTCCGGCACATCTATCTGCATGCGACTATCAGGTCCGGTTGTCGACCGACGCGTGACATAGAAAGACGTGGCCGTGGGACCGCGAGTGCCTTGTTGGTACTCTTGTCTTGAGGCCAGTGGGGTCTCGTCCTTGTTGGATTTACTTCTCTTTAACCAACCCTTCCTTTGGGGTCCCAAAAAGATCAAAGAGATTCGAGAGTTTTGTTGACATCACGAAATAGACGCCCCGCCGAACCGGATTCGCCAGGAAATTCGCCCTGTATTCATCGATTGATTTGTAGTTATAGCCGAGTGCGAGGCGTAGATCAGGAATAACCCAGTAGCCAACCTCGTTCCCCATAGACCAGCGTTGTGTAGCTGTGACCGGCTGACGCAGGAGCCTGGCTTCAGCTGCGGCATCAAATGACTTGGTGATGCGCAACTGCGTCCTACCCTGAAAAAGATAAGTCATGGTCGAAACATCGGTTCCATTGTCGATTCTGGCGGTCCGGTCACTGAGCGCCACTTTTCCATAGAATTCGAGGTTTCGAGTTGCTTGCAGATATCCATCGGCAGAGAGCAATCCAACGTTGTCGTTTTGTGAATTTGGCGCTCCAGCAATCTGCATTTGACGAAACGTGTAACTAAAGAGCAGTCCAGCGCGGTCCGATTTTATCGGCCGGAACGCAAGAGCGGCAGTGCCCTGCGTTGTATTGTTCAGATTGTATGGAGTTGTGTTCCCGCTGAAGGAAGCATAGGAGTGCTGAAACTGCCCCAGGACCGTGGTGTTTTCGGTGATCTTGCCGGCGCTCCCCACGGAGAAGATCTGTCCGAGACCGCCCTGATCTCGCAGTTCATAGCGTGCAGTTGCACGGAAGCTGTTGTTGGGCAGCCATGCTAGTCCAAATCGGCCGCTGTCGTAGCTGTTGCCGTTACCCACAAGGTGCTCGCCGCGTTCCATTCCAAGGTCGGTGGCGAAGTGCTGGCTGATTGGGATACGGGTTACAACCCCAAAGACCGCAAAGCTATCGGTACCGTTCATGCCGTTTTCGATTTGATACCGGGAGGTCAGGCTAGTGTTTTGCCGCCAGCGAGTCTCAACGCCAAGGCTGGTTTCCCGGGTACTGTTCAGCGAGGTGAACCCACTGTGACTGAGATCGCCAATAGGAACGATTGGCGCAGAGGCAAACCGCTGCGTGAGGAAGAGCCTGGTTGCCGCATTAATTTGATATCGGGCAGACAAGAGGGTCTGGCTCGGGTAAGTTGGATCGGAGTCCGTCAGATTTTGTTCGCGTCGGACGCTCGCTTGCAGACGGCTGGTAATGCGCCAGTCCATCCCGGCACTTGCCAGATCGGATGTGATCTGGCGCGGGTTGAGTGCATCTTTGAAGTTTCTGAAATCGTAGCCCGCCGTCAAGTCCATCTTTTCACCCACGGGTTGTTTCCATTGCACCGAGGCGGTCTGACGCTGGTTATCGACCAAACTTGTACTGTTCCGTTCATCGGTGAATGCAAACTGTAACTTGGCGGAACCCACTGGTGTCAGTTCAACGGAGCCTCTTGCGATTTGTGAGCCGGGCAGCGTAGTGGCGCCGAATGGATTTGAGAATCCTTCATCCGTTCTGGAGAAGCTGAAGTGAGCAGTTCCGCTCCGGAATGCGAAGGGTTGGTCGAGTGTCGCCCGGACTGCCATGCCATCTGCGTTCGACGCTCCGTCGGATGATCCAAAGAAGGAGCCAGCCGTCATGACGGTGCCATGCGTTACCGGCAGTTCAAAATGGAGCCGTCCGTGCCTGGGAAGTGCCTGATCGAATGCGAGGCTGCTGAGGTAGAAAGCGCCGATGCCATCATCTCGCTGGGTAAGGAATGAAGCGCCCATGCTCATTCCAATCGACTCAAACCGCTTGCTGCCCTGGGCTGAATACACAGCCGAGGTCAGTCCTGTGTTCTGATACTCGTAGGTGATTATTAATTGAATCAAGTTGAGCGACTGGTCGAGTGACGACATCGATCTCAGGAACAGTACGCTGCCGGTGTTCCAGTCCAAGGTGTAATCGACCGAGCGGGCCAGGGGGTCCCGTGAGACCAGCACTTCAGGGTTCCGGCGATCGCGAACTTCGAGCGTGACCGTTTCCGATCCCGGAAGCACTTCCATGTGGGAAAGATGAATCAGACCAAATGTGTTCCCGGCAAAAACGTCGCGAGCAAACGCGGTCTGCGGACGCGCACCCTCAAGCGTGAACTGATCTTTATTACTGCGCTCCCAATGAGCTTTTAGCCCTGTCAGGTTGCGGTCAAAATCAGAAATGTTCGTGCTGTCGAGATGGGCGGTATCACCGTGAAGATCTCCGAAAAGCAAGTAGGATTTTCCATGGTCGAGCCGCCCATAGACCCGCGAGTTCGCCTGCGCCGCTGCAAAACGCAACGACGAGTCACCGAAAACAGGATAGACACGGTCCAAAGGATCGAGCTGGAACATGCCGTTGACGCCGGTCGCGCTGTTCACGGAAGATTCACTGGTATAACCAAGGGTCAGCAGGTTGTCCCCAAAGACTGACTTGCGGAAGAAGAAGTCAGCACGGCGCGAGAAATTTCCCGATTGGTTGGTAAAGGCGAAATCCGGCGCAGCACGGCCAATTGCCACTTCACCGACGGCTACCAGGATGGCACTTCTTTGCTCAGGGGAGAAATAGAGTTCGGCGTGACCGACGGCTGGGTTTTGTCCATCATCTGCTTCAGCTTCGAGTTTCACAGTACCCGGAGTGTTGCTCGAAAAGAGCCGGATCGTTGCTATGCCGTTGCTTACAGGAACAACGGTTTCACGAGATGGAGCGGACGCCGGGCCGGTTGTTGTCGCTATTCTAGACTCGTCCCTTGTTGCCAGCGATGTGGTTGCATCAAACTGTGCGGGCATTGCGTTGGAGCCGGGCGATGTAAAATGAGAAATGAAACTGCTCTGGCTGTCGTTCTTCGCCTCCAAAGCAGCGGACTGCGCAGCGTCGAGGACGAACTGGCCATCCGACGCTCGAATCCTGACATGCTCGACCTTGAGCGGTTTTCCATTCTCATCGATCACGCGAATATGAATCAACGTAGAGCTGCGGCTATCGGCGGGGATCGTGTTGCGATCTGCGGAGAGTTCAACACGGCGTTTGTCCGCAGCGCTGCCAGTGTTTGGGATGGTCTCGGAACTATGAGTCGTAATGTCCGTTCCCGCAGGCGACGCGATGCCCATTGCACTTTGTATTGATGCGCGCGGGCCCGAATCTCGACTCACATCGTTCTGCTGAGAATTAGGAACAGATGGTGCAGAGTCGCTGTGAGGAGCGTCAGGTAATTTTTGCAAAGCAAAGTTCTGCCTCAGCAGGGCGCCTCCACCGATTGGAGTCCGCAGGAGCCGCGTCCAGCTTTCTCCGTCTCTGCGGCCTGTGCTTGTGAGCCCATAGCCCGCAGGCAGGGTAACAGGATCGAGCGAGAGCACCACGGAGCCTTGACGTAACGAAGGAATGTTGTACAACCCAAACGAATCCGTGATGACGGATTGTCCATTGGACAAATAGATCCGCACGCCTGCGATAGGCCGGTCCCCTTGGTCGAAGAGGCCGTTTCCGTTTACATCTTCAAAGACCCGCCCAACGATGACCTGCCGGGGCGACATCAAGCCAGCTCCAACATTCACAACAGCCCGGGCTTGCGCTGAGGTGACCGTTGCGCCAGCCGACAGGGCGGTAAGAACCGCAGTGTTGGCGTTTGCTCCTACGCTGGCGTTCGCTGCAATCCTGACTCGGTAGGTCAAAAGAACGTTGGCGTTCGCTGTCAGATGACCAATGGTAAATACCAGGTCATTGCCGGTAACGGCCGGATTGATGGGCTGAGACTCGCCGGCGTTGGAGGTCATCCGGGCGCTGCCAGAAATGAACTGGAAGCCGTTAGGCAGGTGGTCAAGGATTTGCGCATTTTCTACGGCCACGCTGGCGGTATTCGTGACTTGTATGCTGTAGAACGGAACATCGCCTGTATCGAGGAAAGTCCGGTCTACGCTCTTCTTTACCAGTAACTGGTCCGGCCGAACGACGATGGAAAGCACCAGAGATGCGCTTGCTGAATCGTTAGTAATATTCGTTTCTCCCCCGCCTGATACCGCCGCATTGTTAACGACGGAACCGACAAGGCTCTTTGCCGCTGATACCGTCACCGTGATCGGCGGGTAGCTGGCTCCGGTTGACAGTACATCGGTCCGCGTGCAGGTTACGCTTTGGCCGCCGATGTTGCAGGTCCATCCCGGAGCCGAAACGCTTTGAGGGGTTAGGCCGACAGGAAACGTATCCGTTACCGTGACCAAACCTGTCGTGGGAGCATTTCCGATATTCGATGCGAGCAGGGTGAATGAACCTGTCCCGCCTGGAGCAAGGTTTGCCGGCTGGTTTTGCGTCAGTGTTAAGTCTGGAACTTGCTGAATGACCGTTGTTACGTCGCTTGCCGAATCATTGCTGGTGTTGGTCTCGCCTCCGCCCGCAACCGCCGCCGTGTTGGTTACAGAAGATACAGCATTGCTGGCGACGTTCACGGTCAGCGCAATTACCGGATAGCTGTTGCCCGCGGCCAGAATGTCTGAGCGAGAGCAGGTTAACGTGACAAGCGTGCAACTCCATCCTGTGCCGCTGATGGCTGTAGCCGTCAGGCCAGCGGGCAAGGCATCAGTGACCGTGACAGTTCCGCTGGTCGAGCCAGCGCCGCTATTACGGGCGGTGATGGTGTACACGGCGCCAGTTTGTCCTTGCGTAAAATTTCCACCGTGGGTTTTGGTGATGGTCAGGTCTGGGAGCAAAGCGGCGATGACAGTCGTAACATCACTGGCTATATCATTCCCCGTGTTAACTTCTCCGCCACCGGATACCGTCACTGTATTCGTAACAGAAGCGGCAGCGTTGCTAGCGACGTTTACAGTTAACGCGATGGCCGGATAGCTATTGCCAGCACCCAGAGCATCGGATCGGGTGCAGACCAGCGTGGCCAGCGTGCAACTCCATCCGGCGCCGCTGATCGCCGTTGCAGTCATGCCAGTTGGCAAGGTATCAGTAACAGTGGCGGTCCCGTTGGTTGGGCCATTTCCGCTGTTGGTAACAGTGATGGTGTAGACGACCCCGCTCTGCCCTTGAGTAAAGCTGCCGCTATGCGTCTTGCTGATGGTCAGATCGGGAAGCAGCGCAGGGGCGATTGTCGTGGCGTCGCTTGCAGAATCATTGCTTGTGATGGTCTCACCACCACCGGAAACGGCAACGGTATTCACAACCGAAGCAGCCGCATTATTGGCTACATTTACTGTGAGCGTGATCGCTGGATAGCTGGCGCTCGCGGACAATACATCGGAACGTGTGCAGGTCAGCGTGGCCAGTGTGCAACTCCACCCAGTGCCACTGATCGCCGAGGCGGTCAGGCCGCTCGGCAAAGTATCCGCGACGTTGACTGTTCCGCTGGTTGGCCCGGTTCCGATGTTGGTCACGACGATGGTATAAACCGCGCCGGTCTGACCCTGAGTGAAATTGCCGATGTGAGTTTTGGTAATCGTCAAATCGGGAAGCTGAGTAATGGTCGTAGCGTCCGAAGCCGAGTCATTGCCGGTGTTTGTTTCTCCACCGCCGGAAACTGCTGCCGTGTTGACTACAGAAGATGCAGCATTGCTGGCTACGTTCACAGTCAGCGCAATTACCGGATAGCTGTTGCCTGCGGCCAGAACGTCCGAGCGTGTGCAGGTCAGCGTGGCCAGCGTGCAACTCCACCCTGTGCCGCTGATGGCCGTAGCAGTCAGGCCGCTCGGTAGAGTATCCGTAACGGTAACTGTTCCACTACTTGAACCGCTTCCGCTGTTGGTGACCGTGATCGTGTAGGCCGCTCCGGCTTGTCCCTGCGTAAAGTTGCCGCTGTGTGTTTTGGAAATGGTTAAGTCAGGAGTAAGGGCCGCATTGACCGTCGTGGCATCGCTCGCACTGTCATTCCCGGTGTTGATCTCGCCACCCCCGGAGACTACAACGGTGTTTGTGACCGATGCCGCAGCGTTGCTGGCAACATTCACAGTCAGTGTAATTGCCGGATAGCTGCTACTTCCCGCCAGCACATCCGAACGCGTACACGTCAGAGTACCCAGCGTGCAGATCCATCCTGTTCCACTGATCGCGGTGGCCGTAAGGCCAGTGGGTAAAGTATCCGTGATGGTGACGGTTCCGCTGGTTGGCCCGCTTCCGCTGTTGGTGACGGTGATCGTGTAGAGTGCACCTGTCTGGCCTTGAGTGAAGTTGCCGCTGTGAGCCTTGGTAATCGTCAGATCAGGAAGCTGAGTAATGGTCGTAACGTCGGAAGCTGAATCGTTACTCGTGTTGGTTTCGCCGCCACCCGAGACCGAAACGCTGTTGGTGACAGCCGAAACGGCATTGCCAGCTACATTCACCGTCAGAGTGATCACTGGATAGCTATTGCTGGCCGGTAGAGCATCCGAACGCGTACACGTCAGAGTACCCAGCGTGCAACTCCACCCCGTGCCGCTGATTGCTGTGGCTGTAAGACCGGCGGGTAACATATCAGTGACACTGACTGTTCCGCTCGTCGAACCATTTCCGCTATTAGTGACGGTGATCGTATAATCGGCGCCGGTCTGACCCTGTGTGAAGTTGCCGCTATGGGTCTTGGTGATGGTTAAGTCAGGGGTAGTTGCCACGCTGATCGTGGTTGCGTCGCTCGCCGAATCATTGCCTGTATTGGTCTCTCCACCTCCAGAAACAGCGACACTGTTCGTGACCGATGCGGCAGCGTTATTGGCCACGTTCACCGTCAACGTGATCGACGGATAGTTGCCGCTTGCAGCCAGAGCGTCCGAACGCGTGCAGGTCAGAGTGGCCAGCGTGCAAGTCCATCCCGTACCGCCAATCGCAGTTGCGGTCAGCCCCGAAGGCAACGTATCAGTGACGGTGACTGTTCCACTTGTTGGTCCGCTACCGTTGTTGGAAACAGTGATGGTATAGGAAGCGCCGACCTCCCCCTGCGTGAAGTTGCCACTGTGAGTCTTGCTAATCGTCAGATCGGGCAGCTGAATGATGGTTGTAACGTCAGAAGCCGAGTCATTCCCCGTGTTCGCTTCTCCACCGCCGGACACCGTCGCGGAATTCGTAACCGATGCCGCAGCGTTGCTGGCGACGTTTACCGTCAGCGTGATGGCCGGATAGCTGCTGGTCGCCGCTAGAGCATCTGAGCGTGTGCAGGTTAGTGTTGGCAGCGTACAACTCCATCCCGTCCCGCCGATAGCGGTGGCTGTCAAGCCACTCGGCAACGTGTCGACTACGGTGACGGTGCCACTGGTAGAACCAGAACCGCTATTCGTGACCGTGATCGTATAAGGCGCTCCAGTTTGGCCTTGCGTGAAGTTGCCACTGTGAGTCTTGCTAATCGTCAGATCGGGCAGCTGAATGATCGTTGTCACGTCGGCAGCCGAGTCATTCCCCGTGTTCGTTTCTCCACCGCCGGACACCGCCACAGAATTCGTAACCGACACCGCGGCGTTGCTAGCCACATTCACCGTCAGTGTAATTGCCGGATAGCTGCTGCTTACCGCCAGAGCGTCGGAACGCGTACACGTCAGTGTGCCAAGAGTACAACTCCATCCGATGCCGCTCATGGCGGTCGCAGTCAAGCCAGTGGGTAGAGTATCGGTAACCGTCACGGTCCCGGCAGTTGCCGACGTTCCGCTATTCGTTACCATAATCGTATAGCTTGCTCCGCTCTGGCCTTGCGTAAAGCTGCCACTGTGGGTCTTGGCGATGGTCAGGTCTGGCGGCTGGATGATAGTCGTCGCGTCGGTCGCCGTGTCATTGCCGGTGTTGGTTTCTCCACCACCAGAGACGGAAACACTGTTCGTGACTGAAGCCGCGGCATTGCTTGCGACGTTCACCGTCAATGTAATTACCGGATAGTTGCTGTTTACCGCCAGGGCGTCAGAACGCGTGCAGGTCAGCGTGGCCAAGGTGCAGGCCCATCCTGAACCGCTGATCGCAGTGGCGGTCAGCCCGCTGGGCAGCGTGTCCGTAACAGTCACTGTGCCATTGGTAGCAATTGTGCCGACGTTGTTCGCGGTTATCGTGTAGATTGCGCCGGTTTGGCTCTGTGCGAAGTTGCCGCTATGCGTCTTGGTAATCGTAAGGTCGGAAGTACCCACGTTCAAGATGACTGTCGCTGGCGAATTGTCGGTCGTGAGCAGCGTCGTGTCGATTTGTGTGGTCCCTGTGTGCGCGATACCGGAATTCGTGTACGTTCCGGCTGTATTTGGTACGGTTGCCTGAAACGTAAGGTCCGAAGTGCCATTGGCGGCAACCGAGAAAGTATTCGTCCAAGTGAGGGTGCTGCCCGAGGCTACCGGATCAGGAATTGTACTTCCATTGAACTTTGAACTGCCCGCAATGTACGAAACGCTTGCTGGAGAACTGGGCAGCGTATCCACGAAATTGTCCAGTGTGGTGGCGGACGACCCTGTATTGGTTGCCCGCAAGGTATATGTGGTGGTTCCCCCGGTCGGGAGCACCGACGCGCTCGTCAGTTTCATCAATGTAGTGGTGTTGCTGGTTGGCGGAATCGGACTAAATGTCGTGTACGTGCTGTTACCGGTATCCGTATGCTTGATCTGGGTTCCGCTGCTGATAAACGACACGGGACTGACGGTCGTCGGGGTCGATATAGACCCAGCTACCAGAAGCGTGGCGACGATCGAGTAGTCAGTGGCGCTCGAAGAAGGAAATGCGGAAGTTGGTACCAGGAGTTGGTTTGTATAGGTACCTGTATTGCCGCCGCTGAATGTTATGCTCATGCTGTAGAGCCGAAAACTGCTGGCGGGCCACGTTATGAAAGTTGCCGGGCTGTGATAGAAAACATTCGCGCTTCCAATCGTGCCTGTGTTGCCGGTTATCGTGAGCGTGATAATGCTGCCCAGGATTGGGCTCGTCGACGAGGCAACAACGGTATTGACCTTGTTGGCCAGGGCCGCGGTTGTGTCCTGGATCGTAACCGAAAATGTCTGTGCTCCGAGAAGGTTTGTTGCCGGTGGCCCGGAATAAAGGCTTACTGTAAAGTTTTGGGCCGTTGAGATATTGCATTTGCCGGACTGAAAGCTGGAACAGTCCACGGTCAGATAAAAATAGACGGTCCGGGTAGCTCCTGCTGCCATTGGCCCAAGATGCACGACGCCGTTCTCAAGCGGGGCCAGGGACACGAAACCGCCTGTAAAATTTCCGAGCGTCACCCACGCGTCGGTAATTGCCGCACCGGTGTCGTTGGTGACGTTGTAGCTGACGTAGTTGGCCAGGAGGTTTGGCGACACGTTGCCAGCCGTATCGAGGTAAATTACGTTTCCCCACGAGGAGGTAATGGAGGTGGCTCGGCAGATCTGCGCACTGACAGCGAACAGCAAAAATACCCGGAGTGCAACAGACCAACGGAAATATCTAAACGAATTGATTGGCACGGAGTGCCCTCCTGTCCTGCGCCCAGGGCTTGCATCTTTCGTGAACTAAAATCGCAGCCTTGGGGCTATGGAGGGACCTACAACTTAACCGCAGATGTCTCTTTCGAACGGACCCCTACGGTGGTAATGCTTCGAGACCCATTCTCATTCGGAGCAAATCATCGTGGAATGAGAGCGTTACAAATGTACCCAGCAGTTCCACAGGATCGTCCGAATTCCATAGCTACGTGGAATTTCGGCAAGAGCGTACAAATCTTTACGTTTGCGCTGCTGCACATGATCGAAGTTTGCACTGGATCGGAAGTTGTTTGAGCAGAGCGCGCACCCATCTTTGAGATTTACGGTGCAAAATCAGCCGACCCGTCCTAAGCTACGGCGATTTCTTTTCGCCGCTCTAAACGGGTCGGGCTTCGGGAGAATGTTTAGTTCTGGGGTAGGTTGCGACAAATGGACGCTATCATTCAGAGACTTATATATCAGAGACTTATGTAAATGTTGCCTAGTCATCCGTGGTTTGGGTTTGCGCGAACCCTCGAATTGTCGCCCCTGGCCAGCACCGGTGAATATACCGTCGAATGGCTAACGATAACCGACCTGCCTCCACGGTCTTCGCCGCTTACGGGGCCGAAATTCGTTGCATTGAATTTGAAGGACTTAGCAGCGCGAAAGTTCGGGAATCGTCCGTTACTCCCCGCCAGACCTCTTGTTCTAAAAAATTTAGATACCATCCATACCGTAGTCCAATGGCAGTTAAAACTCATCTCTTGGAGCGGTATGTGACCTTTTTCAAACAGACATTTCGTTGGTGAAGCACTCAATCACCATCGGCTGATGTTTTCCTGCCAAGATCGGTTCCCATACAAAAGCAGTATTTCGCCCGCCAAACTTTTTGCAGGCCGCGAACTAAGACGTTCCACATTTGCGCGATTTTCCGTTTTGGCCTTAACTTGCACCTTTGCGGGAGGCAGAAATGATGCCGCATGGCAATGCAAATGTTGGCCGGGTTAACCTGACCAGGAATGTGAAAGTCGGAAGTGAGAGCGCTGGCAACTGGCGCTTCTGTTACAGCTTCGTAACGTCGCTGCCAGAGATCGCGCGTTGTGACCTGCTGTGATGTCTCCACGGATAGCGCGCAGAAGGGACACCCCTCCACCTTCCATAACAGGTCGTCCATGGACGTGCCTCGAGAGACTTATCGCAGGGCACGCTTTTCTCGCCGTGCCCCGCCTTTTGGTTGAAACTAGGCTGCCGCGTCCGTCACTTTTCCCCCTTCAAGAATGTTCTGCTCAAATTTGTTAAGCTCGTTCAGTTTGTCGATCCACGGGACGTCGGCCGCGCTTGGCGGTACGGTGCTCGCCATCGGAAGTCCGCTGCCACTGGCATCAATGAATGTTCCTACCCAGACTTGTGGATTCAGCCACACTGCGTGCTGTAGAACGGTTTGCAAGTTGAAAAGAGAATGGCGCGCCAGTAGATACGGTAACCAGGCGTCGATTACATAGAATGAAGTCCTGAAGGGCCGTCCAACGTGCGTGTAGTTGAACCACGTGGGAGGGGTGGATGGAGCATAGTCCCAATAGTTGTAAACGCGGACGGTCCTGGTAAGCGGATTTTTCTGTGCCGGCTGGGAGTCGTAGGCAGTCTGCCACTCGGCCGTGCCGACCATCGGACTGGCAAAATTCATGTTCGCTGCCCATAGACCCGGCACACTGAGGGCCGCGTCGAGAGTGAACAGTTGTGATAGCGCGCCCCCAAGGCTGTGTCCAGTGATGTAGATTTTTTCCGGTTTGACGAGATTGAGCAGAGAGAACACCTGTTGCTGCATGGACTTGGTCATATTGCCGCCAATGCCGGTATAAATTCCGAAGAAGCCGGAAGAAACATACGGCGTGGGCGCGATGAAGCCGGAGTACGGAGTGAACGGAACTGTGTTGAAGAATGCATCTTCAAATGCGTCCAAATCGGAGTCGGTGCCGCGAAAGGCAAAGATGAACGTCTTTGTCTGGCCAGGCAGCATGCACTGGAAGAGCAGTCCGTAACGTTCTTCTGCTCCGATCCCAAAGACAACTTCATTCCAGCCAGTCCAGCGAGCAATCATTCGATAGTTCGCTGGCGATTTATAGGGCTTGCGTTCGTAGTCGGCATAAGCAGCGGCGGACGCCTGGGCCAGCGCCAGCGTCAACTGAGGATCAATGGAGTCCTGCGCAGGGGCAGGCGATTGGACTGAGGGCAATTTCATAGTGGTCACCTCGATGATGGAATGTAGACGAGTTATAGAACGACAACGAAAGGAAGTAACCTTCGGAAGCGCAGGGCGTTCAATTTTTTTTTAGACTGAGTTGGTCATAAAGTTTGCTGTTCTTCGAAAGCAACTCCCACGCGAGCGCCGCGGAGGAGGATTGCGTCCCATTCTGGGAACGAAAAACCCGTAAAATTAATCAAGCGTCCCCAATTCTTTAAACTTGGGTCGTTATAATCTGCCGCCTGAGTGGATTCGTCTCATCGAGGGCTTCAACGCCATTGCTTCTAAGAGGGAGGTAGGCTTCGCCGAACCATCAACCTCTTCCGGATACCAATTTGAAAGACACTAAGAACCACTCTGAACGAGGTAAAGAAAGAATGCACAGACAATTTGCAAGCTTGTTTATATTGGCCCTGATCCTTGGGGCCGAGTGCGGAAACGCACTTGCCGACACAATTACGGTCGATGCCACCAGCAAGGCACAGCCGCCAAGGGACCGTGCACTTCCGACGATGATCTCAAGTCCGCCCAGGAGCATGCGAAGGAGTATGACGGGGCGACCAAATTCAAAGCCGACTATACCATCGTGCTCAAGGCCGACAACACGGTTGATCAAACCAAGAGCTCGGTCACGTTCACGACCGTGACCTACACGAGCGGCGGAACGGAGGTCAAGTCGAATTTCAAAACGCTGCCGATCGTCATCACCAGCGTGACGTTGAACATGGACAAGTCGGTAAAATCGTTTACGTTCAAATCCACGGACTGGTATCCTGACGCGGACTCCGTTGGGATCAAGAACAACACGCTGTCAGGGACGATCAACCTCAGCACCGGCGATTCAACCTACACCGCCTCGTACATCGACAATAGCAACGGAGCCATCTACACCTACACGGTGACAGGCAAGATCAAGGCGCCCGCCCCCGTGCCGGGTCCGCTACCTCCCACGTTCGGGGACCCTGAATATCTCTCTCCGCTCATGCACGCAACCGACTGTGACGTAACCACCGATACAACCTGCTGCGCGACGCCTACGCCAAGTCCATCACCGTCACCCATGCCATCGCCCACCCCGACACCAACGGCAAGGCCCGGTGCAGCCTTGCTTTCAGGCTGGACAGATGTTTTGTGGCGAGCAATCAGGTAAATCCTCAAGATACATTTCAACCTGGGCTGCGGCTGAAAAAGCCGCATCCCACGTCACTACACTCGTGGGGATGTTTTTACGCTGGCAAGCGGCCTGTCCTTGCTCGCTGTTGATTCATCCTGCCTGCCTCAGCACCACAAAATACCTTTTGACCACCTGGGTCCGATCCCGTAGTGTCGCTGAAAAACTTCGATGAATGCGCTTCGACGAGCAGGGACTCATCGCGCCCGCGGTGATCATGAGGGATGGAGTGGCGCGAAACGTTCTACAGTAGTTCCTTGTGAGAGCAGTCTCTGCCTACTTTTTGGCCACAACGTCTACTTCGCTATAGAACGTGTTGCCGGAAGCGTCGTCGGTTTCAGTCGGTACAGAATCAAATAGCAGGTAGCGAAATTTTCCCAAGGAACCACTCGAGTCAGCAATGCTTACGCCGTACTGGCCTCCACCATCGCCGCTCTTGGGCCGGGTATCAACAGAGGCAATGAGCTTCCAGCCACAATTCCTTGGGTCGATATTGGCGTTTGGCTCGGCATTGAACTTGAGATCTGTGCCATCACTGGCATAGAGGTTGTACACCTGGGGGCCGCGGGTGTTGGGGTGCCAGGAATACGTATTGACCTGCGCGATCTCGATGGCGCTGCCCAAGTCCAGCAGGAAACGCCCGCCATCGGAGCCCGAGTCGAAGAAAAAATTAGCGCGCGGTCCGTCTTCCTGGGCCGGAAGAGCACCGTCCGTAAGGGCGCTCAAGCCGGCGCCATTCGGGTCCTGCTTACCCACCACTAGAGCCAGCTTCGCTTTGGTACCGGCATCGTCCTTGGCCGGAGAAGGTACGCGCTTGAATTTGAACTCCTTGGTGGCGGCGTCCCCGGCGTTGTGATCAACCGTCACTGTCACCTGCGAAGGTCCTGCCAGCGAGAAACTCAGCAGAACAATAACGGTGTATCCCACTCGGCTTATCATGCGTGCCACGCAGACCTCCCTTTTGCCCACAGTCGAGAAGACACTTGGTTTCCCGCAAATGCGCTATGGCTTACCTTGAGTCAGAGTATCGTAAAGCGGCTGAACCGGCAGCACGCTGCCTGATTCATTCGATACGGTGACGGCGAAGATACGAATCCTTTCATTTTCCGGCAAGGTAAGCGTCTTGGCATTCGGCGGGAGATCCATCGCGTAGGCAAACAGGTACGAGTAAGCATACGGCTCATCGGCTCCGGCCGAATCGTGGCGATGGGAGGCGAACCATGCTACGTCCGCGCGCTTAATGAAGCCCGGTCTCATGCCCACCACTTCCGCATATTCGTTGACCCGCGTACGTGGCGTTCCAGGCGGCAAGGCTGGCGCGCCCGGCCGTTGCGGAATTGCTTGCTCTTCTCTCCTCCAGATGCGGTCATCCCATTGCCCAATCTGGCCCGTCCATTCCTGGATGGTCAGGTCCACGGGCTTGTCCCCTATATTAAAGGATGCTTTTTGGTCCCCGTTGGCCGCGGCGGCCAGCAAGTAAAGACGATTGAACTTGCCCGACGGCAGGGCGATGGTTTGGCCGCGCGCGGTCACAGCGTTGGGCTGGCTGGCGGACGCCAACGTGAAGTGAATGCCGGCATAGTCGATTCCGCTTGGCAACATCTCAGCCGGCAAAGCTTTACCCTGCGATGCGGTAGGTCGGTCGAGAGAGCAATCGAAGCAGCCTTCGGTCGGCCGTCCCTGGTGGGTGGCAACGGAAGAATCATAGGTTAAAGCTACTGGCTGCGCTTGCCGAGCAGCCGGCTTTCCGGTTGCTGGAGCAAGACGCAATGCGAAAGTGTGGAGCTGAAACGGACTGAATGAGGCGACTACCTCTCCACCTTTTATAGTGGCAGGACCAACGAGCTGTTCTTGCCCATTGACCTCGCGGGCCGCGATCACCGGGGACGCAAAGGTAAGGCGGACGTTCTGTGCCTCTTTGCCATCCAACTCAACCAGACGGACGACCACTTCATCGGTGCGCTCGGCTTTCTTGAGGGCCAACACGCGAATCCGAGGGTTCGTAAGGCTCAGCAGAGCGAAATTCTTTGCCAGCGCACCCGCGTGCTTCGGACTTTCAAAAGCAATCAGAGGCTGGTTCAAACGCTGTGCCTGCCAATCCGTCTGCCCCTGGCGCCAGTCACCTTCGTGCGCGGCCAAGCCATAGACAAAATCATGGTGACCCAGGTCTTGTGTGGCTTGGTCGGTATATCCACCGCGAGCTCCGGGAGTCCGCACCAGCGTCAAACGCAGTGTGTTGTCATTGGGCTTGTCTGAGGCATACTTGCAGTCGGTCAGGACAGTAACGCCGTAAGTTTCGCTCTGGTCGGTGAGGTCAATCCACTGGTGTGTGGGAACTTCAAATTGCCCCGCGTTCTCATTGGGCCGCTGGATGGTCCCCACATCCCAGTTATAGGTTGCCAACTTGTTTGCTGCGTTCAAGGAAAAGACAGCTTTCAGGTTCGCTTCCTTTGTCTTCCAGTCAACCGCATTACTGAATTCCACGCGATTGCCGGCATCGCCAGAGGACAAGCGGACCGTTTGCACGAACTTTGAATTTTCGCTTTCGCGAACAACTTCCACAGCCACCCGGACCGGACCATTCTCAATCACGCCTATTTTCGCGGATCCGGCAACATAATTTCTTGGTGTGCGCTGCTCGTCTTCGATGTCCATGTTCCATGCCGGCCACTGGCGCGGGTTATCGGTAGAGATGGCCAGGCGAATCGGGGCGGCCAGCAGTTCTTTGCTCAGTTTTTTATCGAAGATACTGGAAACATCGCCATTCTGGTCGAGCTTGATCTTGTAGCGGGTATTCTCCAGCGATGATTCCGATACCTTGAGATCGGAAGAAGTGGCTGGCGCGTCCGCCGGCTGCACGTCATAAACGGCAAAGCCGACCGAGGGTGCTTTGGCCAGAAAGAGCACCGTGGCGGCGCCATTGCTTTCACCAGCCAGTTGCGCCGGTACTTCTTTTCCATCGGGACCGTAAACGCGGACAGCTTTAGGAGCACCATGGGGAAAAGACAGATCGGCTTCCACCACATCTTCGCGTTGAATATTCAGAGGATTGTAGACAATAATGGCTGTGCCCTTGGTCTCTGTATTCATTGCCGACGCTATGCCCTCGGTTGCGCTGGTCAACACGCCGGCAAACTGATTCATGGCCAGTACATCGTCATTCCATGCATAGTTGTAGGACTGTGGCGTTGCTGTGCCGGCCATGATGTCATGAAACTGTCCACCCATGACCAAGGCCCACGCGTTATTCAGCCGCTCCAGCGGATAAGGCCGTGAGCCCAGCCACCCGGCGGCGACAGAAGCTTTTTCCGCGGCGTCGGCCAGGAGCTCATTCTTGCGGTTCCACCGCTTCTGATACGCCTGGGACGTGATAGAGCCGGCGGAATGATTGGTCAATTCCAGTTCACCTTTGAATCGTGGAAGCCGGGCCATTTGGCTGGGCTTGATGTCGAGAAACATCTGGTCCGCGTTGGACGAGATGACATGCACGGGGCCATCACCCACGAGCACCGGCTGACCCGGCGGAGGAGCGGGCTGTTGCTGCTGGCCGGGGCGCCGAGCTGGCGGAAGGACCGTTTGCTTCCTGGTGATGATCGACTCCAGTAACTTTACCGACGACTCTCTGGGCGCGCCGCCCACATCACCGGTCCCGTAGTAGTGATAATCCGTGAATAGCCCGCTCACTTCTCCATTCCGCTGGACCCGCGCCGCCCAGTCTCCTTGAAATCTCTGGAACTCGCCCTGTTGTTGGTCCCGCTGTGCCGCCGAAGAATCTGCGGGCGAAGGCGCCAGCGGCCGGCTGAGATCGGTGGTGATGTCCGCGCTATAACTGCCGGGATTGAATCCTGCGATCACACTCTTTCCATCCGGACCTTCCCAGATTCCAACGTTGAAGGGAGTGCCCAGGGGAGTGCGCTCCGGTGAATCAGGGCCACCGGCGGGCGCCGATGATCCCCAGCTCAATTTCTGGGTGGAAAAACCTTTTATGCCGGAATGGGCCAGAATGCTGGGCAGAGATGCGGGGAAACCGAAGCAATCGGGCAGCATGTACTCAGCGCTGGCTTTGCCAAACTCATGGTGAAAGAACTCATTGCCATAAAGGACCTGCCGGAAGATCGACTCGGCAGAAGGCGAGTTGACATCGCTTTCTTCCATGGAAGATCCGGCTGGGAACCAGCGTCCGGCAGCGACATAGTGTTTGAGCTTCAGAAAGTCGGCGGGATAGTACTCTTTCATCATCCGGTAACGGTTGGCGCCGCTGAAATTAAAGATGTAGTGGGGATATTTCTGAAACAGATCAAAATTCTCACGCATGGTCTTGGAGAGATATTCCCGGATGACTTGCGGATACTCCCACCGCCACTCGGTATCTAAATGGGCATAGCCGACAACATAAAGCGTCGGCTGCTTGGTGAGGTCGGGGGCCGGCGTAGTCTGGCTTTGCACCTTGTCGTTGCGGTTCTGTGCCGGCTTGGCAGTCTGGTTCTGCGCTTCGGCCAACAGAAGCGGCATGAGCAGCAAGGACAGGAGCGAGAGCTTTCGTAGCATATGTGTATCTCTCCAAATGGAAATCTTCTGTTTCAAGAACGTATTCGGGTAACGGGCCTGGTGGGTTTTCTAGCCGGAGCGATCGAGTTCTTCGGTCAACCGCGACAGCACGGCATCGCGGTCTTCAGCTTCTAGAAGTTGCTGGCGAAATTCTTCGTTCATCAGATTGCGCGCTAGTCTGGAAAACACGCGCAGGTGCGCGTCATTGCCGTCGGACTCGCGCACTGCCAGTAGAATCACGACCCGGACCGGATTGCCATCGACCGCGTCCCAGTCAATCGGTGTGCGGAACATGAGGACGCCGATGGAGCCGGTACTCACAGCGTCGGTTTTGCAATGGGGAATGGCGAAGCCGTGGCCCAAGCCGGTCGAGTAGACTAGTTCGCGCGTCCATATTGCTTCTTCCAGGCGGTCGGGATCGTCTGTTCTGCCTTCCACATAGAACGCGTCGACCAGTTCGCGGATGGCTTCCTCTTTGCTGTCGATCTCACTCTCCAGAAGGACCAGTTCGGGCTCCAGCAAACTACGGCTGGCGCCATTGCTTTCGCGATTGAGCAGCGACGCAACGTCGGCAGCCTGCCGGCAAGCGATGGCCTGCATGAGTAATTTTTGACAGTCGGGGAGCGAGAGCCGGGCGATGCGTTCTTTGATCGTTGGTATCTCAGAGGACGGAACGCTGATCTCGTCGAGTCCAAGCCCCAGCAGCAGCGGAAGATGACTCAGGTCCGCGGCCATGTCTCCGCACATGCCCACCCAGCGTTTATGTTTGTGTACGCCCGCGACGATGCCCTGCAAAAAGTTGAGGAAGCCCGGATGCTTCACATTCGAGAGCCCCGCCACTCTGGCGTTGCCGCGATCGGCGGCAAAAAAATACTGGCTGAGATCGTTGGTGCCGATGCTGAAAAAGTCGACCTCGGCGCAGAGCTGGTCCAAAATAAAAGCAACCGAGGGAACTTCAACCATGATTCCGATCGGCATCGAGGGATCGAAGGCGATGCGCTGAGCTTCCAGGTCATGCTGTATCTGTTTGATTTGCGCTTTCATCCACAGGACTTCTTCCATGGCTGTGACCATGGGAATCATCAGCTGAACGCGGCCAAACGCTGAAGCCCGGAGGATCGCGCGCAGCTGCGTGCACAGCAATTCTTGATGGTCGGCGTAAACACGCGCACCGCGATATCCGAGGAATGGATTGTCTTCTGCCGGCATCTTCAGATAGGACAGTGGCTTGTCGCCGCCAACATCAATCGTGCGCAGGATGACCGGCTTGCCTTTGGCCGCACGCGCAGCTTCGGCGTAGGCCTCAAACTGCTCTTCTTCGGAAGGAACACATTCGCGTCCAAAGAACAACATCTCCGTGCGAAACAGCCCAATACCATCCGCGCCATTCTGGAAAACCGAGGTCAGCTCTTCGGACGAAGACACATTGGCCGCCACCTCAAACCCCCGTCCGTCACGAGTGACCGCGGGCCGCAAGGCATAGCGTTCCAAGGATGTCCGTCTTTTCTGCATGGTCCTGGCTTCAATCTCATAAAACTTGCGGACTGGGGCCGTGCACTCGGCAATCAAAAACCCTCGATTGGCATCCACCAGAACCTCTTGCCCGGGAGACAGGTCCCGCACTTCCTTGGCCCCAACCAGAGTGGGAATGCCAAAGGAGCGCGCCAAAATTATCGAGTGGGACGTGGCCCCGGCCGACTCCAGCACCAGGGCGGCTAGCCATCGCCGATCCAGCGCCAGCAGTTGTTGCGGTGTCAGGTTTTCGGCGATCACCACCGACGGGCCTTTCAACTCCACCACGGATTTTAATTTTGGGCCGGAAACATCTTCGAGCAATTGAAAACAGATGTCCTGAATATCCAGGGCCCGCTCGCGCGTGTACGGATTGTCCGACTGGCGCAAGAGACCGGCAAAGAACCTGCTGGCATCCATTACGGCTTGTGCCGCGGAATATCCTTGCGCGACCCCTTCAAGGATTTTGTCCAGGAGAGAAACATCACCCAGAATGGCAAGGTGCGCGTGCAGAATCCCTGCTTCCGTTGCTGACAGGTGTTCCAGCATCTTGTTCTCAATGCGCGCCCGCGCCGCAGAAATCGACTGTTTGACTTGCTCTTCCTCCCAAGCCCGGTCCAGCCCTTTCGCGGGGACTTCCCGGGACGGGGGTTCTACGGTCCCGATGATGACCGTCTTTCCCTGTCCAATGCCCCGGCTCACTGGTTGGCCGGAGTAGGCCGTGACTCCGGCGGAGCGAAGGAAGCGCGGTAGCCCCCGGCTTTTCTGGTCCTGCAAGACCACCAGAGGAACATCGTAGGCAGGCAAATCTTTCCCCACAAAATGGCGCAGCGTCGTCCATGCGATCTGTTCATCGGGCCCTTGTATCCGGATGGAGCATTTATCGCTCAAGCGGATGTCGGCGGCAATGATCGACAAAACGCTCTTCATGTTGGCCGTAGCTTCGTTGCGCAGGTTGGTCAAAGCACAATCGGCAACGAAGTCGCTGGCCAACTCAGCCAGATGGCTGGCCGGCCGGGCATGAAAGCCGTTGGGTAAAGGACAGATAAATGTGAACTCTAAGGCCATGCAGGCGTTCTTCGTCATAAGATTTAACTTCTGGGGCTTTAACTCCGGATCTTGGCGAAGATACCCCGCGTATTCATGAGCGCTTCCTGTAAAGGCACTTCAATCACTTGCATGCCCTGGAAACGCTCGCGGCCTTCGATTCCGATGGCCACCGCGAAGATGACCACCTGCGCCTGCCGGATATCGGCCTCCGACAATGGATTTTCAATCCCCAGAGCTCCTTGCGTTTCCACCTTGATTTCATGCCCTAAATCTTTTGCGGTTTTTTCCAGCCTCGCAGCGGCCATGTAAGTATGCGCAATACCTGTCGGACATGCAGTCACCGCAACAATTTTCATGCTGTCTCCTTGGCTGTCGGCGTTTTAGAGAAAGACTTTACCGTAGTGATACAGACAGCAGTTAACAGTGTACCGGCGAGAATCGCAACTACGTAGGCCCATTTGTGGTCCACCACGGGCAAAACAATTGGACCACCATGCGGAGCATGGTCTCCGACTCCGCCCAGCATGGCAATCACTGACGCCGCCATCGAGCCCAGAACAATACAGGGAATCACCCGCAGGGGATCGGCGGCGGCGAAAGGAATAGCGCCTTCCGTGATCCCGATCATACCCATGGCCAAAGCGGCGGACCCGGCTTCCTGCTCCTCTTCGGTCCAGAGTTTCTTCCGCAAGAGGGTAGCCAGGCCGAGGCCGAGGGGAGGAGTGCAGATAGCGGCAGCGCATGCTCCCATGATGCTGTAGTGACCTTGCGAGAGCATGGCAGCGCCAAAGAAAAATGCGGCCTTGTTGATTGGTCCGCCCATATCAAAGGCGATCATGAAGCCCAGAACCAAGGCAAGCAAGACCTTGTTGCCGGCGCTCATGCTCAAGAGCATCGCGTTGGCGGAGAGCATAAGGTTCGCAATGGGGATGCCAAGAACCTTCAGCATGACTATGCCAATGGCCGCTGATGACAGAATAGGAATGATCAGAATCGGCATGATCGGCCGAATGTAGCTTGGGACGGGGACCTTCTTGATGGCTTCAACGATGTATCCGGCCAACAATCCCGCCAGCAAAGCGCCCAAGAAGCCGGCTTTGACTTCACCCGCAAAATAACCACCGATAAAACCCGGCACCAGGCCGGGCCTGCCGGCGATGGCATACGCGATGTACCCGGCCAAGACGGATAGCATCAACTTGAGTGAAGCCGCGCCGATGTCGAGGATTAGTTTGAGCTTGGGAACACCAGTGAGATCAAGCCCCGTGCCCGTGGCGTCCATGGGTATATGCCCATGGTAGTAGTACCCTGCCAACGCAATGGCAATGGCAATCAAGATCCCACCGCAGGCAATGAAAGGAATGGCGTAGGAAACACCCGTGAGCAAGTGCTGACGCAGTTTCTTAAGTTGTTCAATCATCTAGTCAGTATGGCCCCTAGCCTAATCCTACAAGAGCTGGAAGGAGGGGCGACGGTTAATTTTGTCGCCCCTGTTTCGTTTACAAAGCACGGCTAAAACAAAACTTTTAGAGACATCTGTAGTTGTCGGGGGAAGTTCTGTTGCTGTGAGCCAATGGTCCCATATCCGGTCATCGAGCCAGGCGCGCCGGGAATAACTCCCGGAACCGGTGTAACAGCGTTGTTAATAGGGTTCGTGTCCGGGCCGGCAAAGATCGGCGTGTTGGTCAAGTTGAAGGCCTCAGCTTTGAATTGCAGGTTTAAGCCTTCCCTGACGACAAACTGTTTCCCCAAGGCCATGGTAAGCTGCGGCGCGTACGGCGCCCGGATCGCGCCCGATCTGGCAAGGATTGTTCGCGGTATCCATGACCTGGTGGGGATGGCGGCAAAACAACTCGGAGTCTCGTTGTAGAGCCACTCGGTAGGGGTTTGGTGTGCCGGCAGAAGGTTGTTGTTGTTCTGCGGGCAGTTGAAGGTGTCTCCTGAAAGATTCGTGCCCAGATTGATGGGCGTGCCAGTGTCGGCGGTCAGTATCCACTCCGTGTTCCAGTTGTTGATGAGCATGCCCAGGATCCCTGAGGCATTGCGCCCAACTAAGCCACCCTTTCCGACGGGTAGTCCATAAATGCCGCTAAAGGCCAAATCCAAAGTACGGTCATTGCCGCCGAGCACATATTGGGGATGAGTATCCAAGCACGTGGGACAGTTGCCATTAAGGTTGTTCAGGTAACTGGTGGCGACCATGGTTTTAGACCACGTGAAAGAGGTGAGGAAGCTCAAGCCGCGAATCACCGCACCGCCTCCCGAGACTCTTTTGTTCACTCTCACTTGCAAGGAGTTGTAATCGGAGTAACCCACCGGCTCGGTATTGGAAGATACAGCACCATTGAACTGCGAGAACGGCTCCGCCAGCAGGTAGGCCCGGATCGTCTTTGAAGCGCCCAGCGTAGTGGTTTTCGGAAGGATGCCAAAGTACGGGTTGGTGACCACCTGGCTACAGATGGCAGGGTTAGCTTGGCACATAGCATTGAAAGCGTTTGGCATGCTCTCTAAATTGGTGCCTACGCGAAGGTTGGAGCTGTAGGTCCCAACATAGGCAGCATCCACCACAATCTGGCCGGGAAGTTCTCGCTGGAAGCCCAGCGAGAACTGTTGGATACGGCCAATGTGGCGGTTCCGTTGATCAAACGACTGACCATCGCCGGCAGAAGACAGCAGACCCAACGAAGAGCCGGCCGGTGGCGTCAGCCCTCCCGGGAACGGGTTGCCCGTGTTCAACAGGTTGCTGGGTGTGATGGTGTCGTTGTTCAAGGTTGCTAGCATGTTCGTCGTCTGCGTGAAGGTAGTGTTCCCGCCCAACTCGAAGCCAAACGCCCATGAGACTCCATAGCCGCCGCGTATCACGGTCTTCGGTGTTATGCCCCAGGAGACGCCGACCTTTGGCGCCCAATGGTTCCACTGCGTATCGTAAGGCGACCTTCCGTTGCCGATGAACGTGAATCCACCCACGACGGGATTCGGCATGGTGATGCCAGCCGGTAGCACGGGAGGAGTGATCAGGTTAGTGAGGGGACTCACGCAGGTAGCGCAGAAGCCTCCGTTGAGATTGTTGTTGCGCTCATCGGGAGATAGTTCGACATCCCAGCGCGTGCCCAGATTGAGAGTAAGGTTCTTCCTGACCTTCCAATCATCCTGAAAGTAAAAGCCGAAATAAGGGTAACCTTCGTAAATTGGCTTAGTAAAGGGTATGTTCCCGCTTGCAGGCAGGCCCAGCAGAAGGCTGGCAACTCCAGTTCCGGTGTTGTTGGCGGCGTTGGTATTCTGCTGAGTAAAGAAGCTGTCAAAAGTGAGACGGCCACCGGCTCCGAATCCATTACCTTGGGAGTCGCCGGAGCCGCAGCAAGGGATGGCATAAATCTGCCAGAACGCGCCGCCTATCCTGAAATTGTGGGTGCCGTGGGATTTACTGACTGAGCCCGCCAACTCATACACCTCGTTCAGCGGAGGGTGGGTAAAATCCGAAAACTCGCTGTTGCCAATAATGTTGCTCAGGCCCCCTACTTGAATCTGCGGCGCGAGGGTCTTCGTTGTGGTCGGAGGTACGGGCCAGGTCGTAATGCCTAAGTCTTGTGGCGTCAGCTTGCCCAATCCCGCGGCGAGGCCGCCATTCGGTGAACGGTCTTTGGAGCGGCTGAAGGAAAAACGCAGATCGCCCAGCAATGTCGGGCTGAAGGTGTGGGTAAGATCGATCATCTCATTCTGGAAAGAACGGTAGTTATTGATGTTGCCGGTCTGGATGCGCGGGTCAGTGTACCCGGAGGCATTCCGAAACTCCGTTCCCGACCACCAGGTGAACATGCCATAAAGTCTGGTTTGGTCAGTGAAATCGTGGTCGATGCGGACCATCGGTTGTTTGTACTGGTAGAGCCCGCGGCTGGTGCCAATCAGATTGCCGTTAAAACCGGCCGCATTCGCCTGAGGATAGAGACCCAGAATCTTTAGTCCAATCGGGCTGACCAAGTTCGGCGGAATCACGTTGTTCGTTCCATTCCAGGACATCTGCTGTCTGGTCTTACAGCTTCCATCGGCATTGGTGGGCCCCACGCAAACAAACGGGTTAAAAATTCCGTTGATGTTTCTTCCTGTAAGCCACCCGTTCATATCCACGCTGCCGTCGGGGTTCATGACTATCCCGGCGGGAACCGTGCTTGAAACGGGAATCGGCAGGACTTCCTTGTCCCACTCAAGACTGAAGAAGAAAAAGGTCTTGCCCTTTTTGATCGGGCCGCCGATGGTGCCGCCAAATTGGTGCTGGTTATGGAAGCCGCGTGGCTGGCCCTGTCCGGTCGCCGGATCTACGCGCTGATTGAGTTGGTAAAAATTCGCATCGAAAACCGCGTTACGCCAGTAATCATAAGCGGTGCCGTGGAACGCCTCTCCACCACTCTTGGTGACGACGTTGATGGTGCCTCCACCCGTCCGTCCATAGGTGGCATCGTAAGTATTGGTCTGGACTTTGAATTCCTGCACGGCATCCACATTGGGAGCAATAAACCACGATCCCCGTCCCGTGCTGGTCTGCTGCGAGATGTTCGCGCCATTCAAAGTGAATTGATTCAAACTGTTCTGCACGCCGTTAATCTCGTAGCCATTCGTCTGTCCCCAGGTTCCGGAATTCCCAGCTCCGCTGGCGCCTAAAGCTGCGTTGGTAGCTCGGGTGCCCGGCAGAAGCGGCAGCAGTTGGTAGACTTGCCGGCCATTGAGAGGCAAGTTCTGTATTTTGTCCGGATCCATGACCGATCCGTTGGAGGCATCAGCCGTATTGACTCCTACCGCCTCGGCTTTCACTGTTACTTCTTCTGACACAATTCCAACCTGTAGAGAGAAGTTCAGGTTTACTTTTTGCGAGACGTCGATGTTTACGCCCTGCCGCAACTCTTTCTTGAACCCCTTTGCTTCCGCCGTGACGTCGTAGGTCCCCGGTTGAACATAGGGAATGCTAAAAGTCCCGCCGGTGCTGGTTGTGGTCGTGTACGTCTGTTGCGGTCCCTTGGCGGTGATGGTGGCTTTGGAAATTACGGCGCCCGTGGGATCAGTAACGCTGCCAATAATCAAGCCGCGGTATTCCTGGCCCAGGGCAGTGACTGCGAGCATTGCGTGCAGCAGGAATGCTGTGAACAGCAGCGCCCCGCGCGAGGGCAGGTCCGCTATTCCTCGGCGCCGGGCGGACATCGCGGTCCTTGGTTGAACGTTTCTCGATGATGTTTGTGGCAAAACCTCAGCAGTAGGCGCAATGTTTGGGGTCTGGTTCATGTTCCACCTCCAGGGGGAGTCTGCGTTCGCAATTTACGTCTCGGTAAATTGCCGCATTACTTTCGCGGTGCGCAAGTATGCGTCGGCGCCGGCCCCCAGAGAAATAGTAGACATGAAACATTTATTGCACTAATGTAACAATTTATGAAGCGGCCTCATCGGCATTCGCTGGCAACGCAGCTGCAAGCGCACAAAGTGATTGTGGCCGCACTGGAGGAATTCCTTCGCGGTACGCGAATTCGCCGGGTACACTTCGCGGAGTTCAGTGTTGCTCCGCCGGCGTTTGCCTATGTCACTACGTTTCCGCGATTGTCCATCCCCCTTCATGGGTGTCACAAGATGGAGACGGCGCACAACGGGCGCAGTGAGACCATTCTGCCCGTCCGAGGCCACGCGGTCTTTGTGCCGGACAATGCCTGGAACAATCCGGACTGGTCCAGCGCCGTTCATGTGCTTACGTTTTTGTTTGGCGCCAAGCAGATTGGGGTCAGTCTTGTCCGCCACAACGGCCGCACCGAAGTCCCAGTCAGCGCATTGAAGACCAGCATCTTTGGAGCCTATGACGGCTTGACCCATGGCGTGCTCACTTCTCTGATGTTTTGTGCGACTGAGAACCCGAAAGGGCCGCTCTCCCGGCTTCTGACCGAGTCACTGCTACATTCCTGCCTGCGACGGTTGAAGACACCGCAGCAACATCATTCGCGTAAAGCCAGCCGGACCTACGAATCCCTTTGCCTCTATGTACAGGAGAACTTTCAGAGGCCGATCACCAGAGACACCGTGGCCCAGCACTTTGGCCTGGCTCCCAACCACGTCTCGCGTCTATTTCGGCAGGAAGGTCTCATGCGGTTTAACGACTATCTGAACTTTGTCCGCGTGAGCCGCGCCAAGTTCATGTTGCAGACGTATGGAATGACTTTGAAAGAGATCACTGCCAAGTGCGGATACAGTGATGTGGCGTATTTTTGTAGAGTATTCAAGAAAATCAGCCAGGTCACCCCAACAACGTATCGCACCCATGATGTAACGGGCATGGTTGCCGATGCGAAAGCTCCAGCGCCTCCCGCCCGACGATGGAAGAGTTGATCGGCGATGAATACGCTGACTATCGTAAAAGGGAGCCTGTTCGAACTCAGAACATGAATTGCCCGCCGTTGACTTCAATCGTCTGGCCAACAATGTAGCTGGCGGCTTCCGAGGCAAGAAACGCTATGACCGTTGCACACTCGCTGGGTTTTCCCATGCGGGCGAGCGGAATGGCAGCCAGAAAACCGCGGATCATCTCCGGAGTGGAAAACACCTCGTGAAAAGGTGTATCGATCACGCCCGGGGATATGGCGTTGACGCGGACCCCGTGGGGCGCGAGCTCCTTTGCCAGTGATTTGGTGAAAGTAATCAGTCCACCCTTTGCGGTGGAGTAAGCGCCTGCTCCAAGACCGCCTCCATTCCGCCCCGCGATGGATCCAAGATTGATAATCACCCCTGACTTGCGCTCCATCATGGACTTGGCTACGGCTTGCGAACAAAGCATGGCGCTCTTCAAGTTCAAGTTCATGACTTCGTCCCACCGCTCTTCGGTCATCTCGAGAATTCGCATGCGCTCCAGGAGAGAGCCCGCGTTGTTGACAAGAATGTCGATCGGACCCAGTTGTTCGGTCGCCTGCTTGACCAACGACCGCACCTCTTCGGACTGCCGCATATCCGCGCGGATGGCGATAGCTTTGCCGCCCGATGCGGCGATGCCTCGTTGAACCTCTTCAGCCCCTTTCTGGTTCTGGTGGTATCCGATGGCGACGCGGGCCCCCAATTGGGCGAGCGTAAGCGCGGTCGCGGCTCCGATGCCCGAGGACGCCCCTGTGACGAGAGCGATTTTGCCGCTTAGATCCAAATAATTCTGCATGGTTTCTCCTGGCTTATTTTGTAAACGACAAACGGCGAATCGGCCCTCCCACAAGAAGTAAGACCACAGTGCCCAGGGCTGGCAGCAGGGCCGCGACTATCAAAATTGGTGTATAGGAATGAAAATGGTCCACCACGAATCCGGTGGTTTGCGTGTACAAAATTGCACCGACACCGGCACCGACGCCCCCAAGTCCGGCGACGGAGGCAACCGCATTCTCAGGGAAAAAGTCACTGGGCAAGGTTTGCACGTTGTTGATCCATGCCTGAAATCCAAACATCACCACGCCGATGAATACAAGCGCAAGCATCGCGCTGTGCACGATTGCTGCCAGAACCCCGGCCGACATAAGCACGGCGCCTGCCACGATGACCGCTTTGCGAGCCTTGTTGACGCTCCATCCACGAGCAATCCAATAGCCTGAGATCCATCCTCCAATGAGACTTCCCGCGTCGGCCGCAACAAAGGGCAACCAGGCAAACAGACCGATCTGCGTGACGCTTAAGCCCCGGACTTTGTAGAGATAGAGTGGAAGCCACGTGATGTAGAGCCACCACACCGGATCCGTGACAAATCGAGATAGAACGATGGCCCAGACCTGGCGGTGCTTCAAGAGAGTGAGCCATGGGACAGAACCAGTGGAAGGCAAGGGGCGCCGGCCTTCATGGATGAGTTGATATTCTTCCCGCGTAATTGAGGGATGCCGTTCCGGCGTCTGATAAAAGAGCAGCCATAAGGCCAGCAAGCCGAACCCGAGTGATCCCGTGACCAGAAATGCGGTCTTCCAACCGTACTTTAATTGCAGCCAGGTAATTAGGGGAATTGCCACGATAGAGCCGATGGAAACGCCGCTGTTGAAGATGGCCATCCCGAAAGCGCGCCCGCGGACGGGGAACCATTCTGTTATGACCTTAGCAGCTCCGGGCCAATTGCCCGCCTCGCCAAGACCCAGCAGAAAACGAAAACAACTCAGACTGCCCAGCCCCCATGCAAACGCGTGGACCATTGCGGCGCAGGACCATACCAGAATCGAAATGCTAAACCCGCGCCGGGTCCCGACGCGATCGTAAAGCTTTCCCGATAATCCTTGGCTGGCCGTATAGGCCACAAGAAACCACATGGTAATGTGCGCAAACTGGAGATTGGTCAAGTGAAACTGCTTCGTAATCTCAGGGGCCAGCACCGCGATCGTCTGCCGGTCAAGGAAGTTGACCATCGTCAAAAGAAACACGAGTCCCGCCATCCACCAGCGCAATCCAGGCACACCAGTCTTGGTCACGATTCCCTTCCATAAGACTGCACAAGATATAGATCTCGTCCAGCAGCGTCAATACGAACAGGATGCGTCTTCAGAATGTCCTCGTGATTACTCTTGGCCAAGCTTAGAGCTTTGGCTAGGTGGAACCGCAAATAATACTTTCACCGTTTTAATTTCGTACGCGCCTATGGGAATTGCCACTTCCCGCCCGTCTGCCGTTAGAGGGAGTGAATCCTGCTGCTTTTCTATCAGGCTGGTCTCAAACGCGCGCACTGCTTTGTCCGGCAGGCGTAGCCGTACCTGACTCGGTTTGCCGGTTGACTCGTAGAATCGCAAGATCAGCCCATCGTCATCTTCTGCTTTCTTGACGGCCGTAAGAACCACATTGCTGGGTTCAACTTGGACAAAGGAATGCTTCGCCGGCAGGATTCCGGTGTGAGCGCTGGCCGCAACTGCCATCAGTGGGAAATTGAGTTCGTAGGCTTGCTGCGTCGTGCCGCCGGTTTCCCACCTATCCTTGTGCGCGTACAGGGAATAAGTGAATTCATGAAAGCCTTGGTCGGTGCAGCATTCTCCACCGACGCCGGGGTAAGTGGCCGATCGCAGCAAGGATAGCCGAATGACGTTGTCCTTCGCGTCATATCCATACTTGCTGGCATTCAACAGGCTGAATCCGTGGTTTGCGTCGCTCAAGTCGCCCCAGCGCAAAGCCGGGACTTCAAATTTCGCCTGCTCAGCCGGAGTACGGCGCGTCGTAGGACGCTGGATCGTGCCGTAAGGAATCTCATAGGTCGCTACTTCCGTTTGCACGTCCACCGGAACGCCAACTTTCAGCAGGATGTGTTGCTCGTGCCACTCAACTTGCATCTCCACATCCACGCGCGGCACGCCGGCATAAAGGCAGATGTCCTGCACGAAAGTTGAGTTCTGAAATTTGTTTTTCACGCGGATTACCGCCCGCACCGGACCGCTTTCGACGATCTTGACTTCTTGCGGCTGCTTCAGGTCCCAAAACTCCTGGTCGAACCTGATCTCCCAGGCATCTTGTCTGAGAGGCTTGTCTACGAAAGCCTGAAGCAGGTTGCCGCAACCTCCGGCGGCGATCACATTTTTGCCGTCCGCCTTATTCACCAAACTGGTGATGCAGCCCGTGTGCGCATCGACTTCCACACGCACAAATTCGTTTTCCAGCGTAGTCCCCGTAGCCCGCAGCATGGAGGGAGAGGTGCGGACGTTGGCCACCGGCGCCAAGTGAATCACTTCGTAGCCGAGCGGCGGCACGGCGCGCGCAAGTACACGCATCTTCGTGCTGCCCGTTACGGCATCCGTAGAAACTGCCTGCGAAGGCAACAGTTCACCGGCGGCGTTACGGGCCTCCAAATGCCGGCCGGGGCCGGGCGCGTCCGTCTCCACGACGACGGAACCGGTTCTCGCCCAGGAAAGCGGATTGAAAATCACAAAGGGTGCTCCCGCTCCAGCCGTGTTGGCGCGCGCCGTCAGCACGGCCAGCGATTCGCCCAGGACTTTCTCCCCATTGAGACTGACTTCACCCAGATCGCGCGCAGCGTCCTTGTAGTTCACGGCAACGCCGGAACCGGGCAAGATGTCGTGAAACTCGTCGAACAGGACCTTCTTCCAGGATTCTTCGATGATGCTGTGAGGATAGCTGTGGCCCGCAAGAAACGACAGCGCGGCAAACTTTTCCGCGTTTTGCAGCAGCTCTTCACTCTGGCGCACCAGCTTCTTGGTTTCAGACTGCGTGGTGTAGCAACCGCGATGGTATTCAAGATATAGCTCGTCATTCCAGACCGGCGGCTTCAACGCGCCGGTGTTCAGGCTCCGTTGCAGATCGTCAAAGAATGCCTTGGACGTGCTGAATGAAATTGGCGGGAAAGTCACAGACGGGTCACGAAGACTGAGCATGTCGTCCAGCATGGCGCGGGTCGGTCCGCCGCCGTGATCGCCTACGCCATACAGATGCATGATTTTAGGAAATTTCATGGCCGGGACGTACGTAGCCACGTCTTTCGCTATGCTGACCGGATCAATCCCGTTGTCCACCGTGCGGGGATTATCGTAGTCGTGTGGGAAATATGTGAGGACGCGGCTTCCGTCCGGCGACTGCCACCAGAACAATTTGTACGGGAACTCCGTAGTTTCGTTCCACGACATCTTTTGCGTCACGAAGTAGTCGATGCCGGATTTCTTGTAGATTTGCGGCAGCTGCCAGTTGTATCCGAACGAATCCGGGTTCCAGCCGATGTTCACGTCCACGCCCAGCTTGTTGTGAAAGTACCGCTTACCGACCAAAAGCTGGCGCACCAGCGATTCGCCGTCGGGCATGTTCAGATCGGGTTCGACCCACATTCCCCCCACGATCTCCCAACGACCCTCTTTTACGCGTTGCTGAATCTGACGGAACAGGTCAGGATATTTCTCCTCGAGCCACTCAAAGTCCTGCGCGGTTGATTGCGTGTAAGTGAACTCGGGGTACTCCCGCATCAATTGCAGGACCGTGGTAAACGTATCCCGAACAACCTCCACAGTTTCCGTCCAGGGCCAGAGCCAAGCCATGTCAATGTGTGAGTTGCCGACCGCTTGAATCGAGAATTGCTTCATCCACTCATGCAGAGGCTGCAAGCTGCGGTTGGCCGCCTCCAGTGACGCGGCAAAGGCCTGCTGGTCGCCGCGGTCCAGCGCTGCAAGATCGATGGCGTGCACGGCCGTGTCGAGGAGTCGCTCGCGCTCAGAACCGCCTTCGGGAAAACCTGCCAGCAAGGCTTCGGCGGACATGATCTCGCGGCGCAGTAGGTAGGCGTCCGCTTTTCCGGGATAGTCGATGGAGAGCCTGGCGCTAGTCAGGCGACTGGTAGCGATGGCGACCAGCAGTCGTTCCCCTGGCGCGGCCTTTTCAGTAATGAGAATCGGCAGCAGCAGCCGGCCGCTTCCCTGGGCCACCATCGTGCCGTTAAAAAACACGCGGGCCAGCGAAGACGCATGCAGGACCAGGTGTATGCGAGCGCCGCGAATGTCTCTTCCCCCGGCGGCAGAGGGGACTTCAACCCACGTCCGATACCAGCGGGGTTCGTCCGTGGAATCTGGCGCAGCGGCATTTCTGCCGAACGTTACGGAACTCCAATTCGAATCATCCAGCGCGGGATCTTCGGGGTGGGGAAAGTTCGCCGCGTGATAACGCCACTGGTTCAGCGGCACGGAAGTCATGGACTCCAGACGATCGAGCACAGCCTTGTACGGGCTAGGATGGCCCTGCGCTTGGGAGCCGCGTTGCGCTTGCAGGAGACCAGTGGCGAAAAGGGCGCACACCACGCCGAAGTAAATCCTCATGCTTGAGAATCGCATCGCTACCTCATTCATTTTGATTTTCGAATTAATCCAAAGTCGAAGTTTTATTTCTTCCGCTGTGCGGCCAGTCTGAAGTCACTCGTTCCGTATTGGCTGATGCGTTTTGAATGAGTGCGATGTTTCTATTCAGGACCTGGCTTTGGGGCGTATTGTAACGCGAACTTTGGAATGCGACAAAAACCGGCGTTTCTGTGCTCTCAAAAAGCTGTAGATATCAGATGGTCTGTTCTGTAGCTTATTTTTTTTGGCGATGAGCAGGAAATCACAAGTGTGGTGTTGCTAAGCTCCGTTCCTGCATTTTCTCCCGATTTACCACGCAATCCCTTTTCTTATGACTGCCATCTGTATTTTGAATTTCTGTTTTCTGAAGAATTGGAGTAATTATTCAGATGAAGCTTGGCTGGATATTGCCAAGTTGGGCAAAGTTTGCCCCACTCTCCCAATCCACCCCGTCGTGAAAACCCAGGAATCTTCATGTCATTGCCTTTGCTGGAGAAAGTAAAGGAAGACGGGGTCACATACCTTTTGACGCCGTTATCTGCAAGGCCCGGTCCCAGGCCGGAGCCGAGCGAGCGTCTGTATGAAATTGCCCCAATTGCGCCGTTGCCCAGTGCGGCACGGATTCCGCAGAGAAGCCCCGAGCCTGGAGAGCAATACCGTTTTCACTTTGACATGACCGCCTGTGTAGGCTGCAAGTGCTGCGTTGTGGCCTGCAATGAGCAAAATGGCAACCCTGCCGACATTAACTGGCGGCGTGTGGGCGAGATCGAAGGTGGCTGGTATCCGGATACGCAGCGTCTTCATCTCTCCATGGGATGTAATCATTGTCTAGAACCTTCCTGTCTTCTCGGCTGTCCGGTAGACGCATATAAGAAAGATCCGGTCACCGGCGTCGTGCTGCACAACCCGGATGCCTGCATCGGGTGCCAGTACTGCACGTGGAACTGCTCGTATGGCGTTCCTCAGTACAACCCGGAGCGCGGCGTTGTGGGCAAATGCGATATGTGCCACGGACGCCTTGCGGAGGGACGCGAACCGGCCTGTGCCAATGCTTGCCCCACGGGGGCCATTCGAATCGAAATCGTAAATATCGCCGACTGGAAACAGGAATTCGCCGCTGGCGCCAACGCTCCAGGGCTCCCTTCGGCGGACGACAGCATTTCCACCACTCTTATCACGCTGCCCAGACGGTTACCGCCCGGCACAGTGAAAGCTGATTCTCATCGGGTACGGCCCGAAGCCCCACATTGGCCACTGGTGATGATGACGGTTCTGACGCAGCTATCCGCAGGGGCTTTCGCGGCCATCTCGCTGGCGCAATTGCTGGGCGGAACGCTGCGGCTGGGTGCTGCCGCCCTGGCCTCGCTTCTGGTTGGAGGGCTTGCTTTGGGCGCTTCCACCATGCATCTGGGCCGTCCGGTACATGCCTATCGTGCGCTGAAGATGTGGAGAAGATCCTGGTTGAGCCGGGAAGTCCTGATGTTTTCGTTGTTCTCCGCGGTTGCAGGTCTCTACGCCGGGCTGCTGTGGTTCAAACTGCCAGGCGGCCCAGTGCTTGGAGCACTGACGGTGCTGCTGGGGATTCTGGGTGTAACCGCCAGCGCCCGCATTTATATGGTGCGTGCTCGTCCCGCATGGAACACCAGACACACGCTGGCCGAGTTCTATCTTGGAGGTGCGCTACTGGGGCCGCTGTTTGCGCAAAGCATCGGAATCAGCCTGGGGCGTGTTCTATTGTGGGCCACGGTCATTGCTGCCACCGCCCAACTGTTGAATGTGGTTACAAAGTTTTTCTCGCTGGTCCGTTCCGATGTTTTTGAGCTAAGGTCCTCGGCCCTTCTGCTATCAACCACGCTCGCGTCCCGGTTGAAGTTGCGCGCCGCGTTATTGATCTCCGGCGGAATCATCCTGCCCTTGTTCGTCCACGACAGATCCGGAGCACTGGTTGCGCTCGCCGTGGCCCTGGCCGGCGAACTCCTTGGTCGATACCTGTTTTTCGTAAGCGTAGTCCCCAAGAATATGGCGGCGTCTTACCTGGCGGCGGGAAAGAAGGTCGCATGAACATGAAAGGGATGTTGCAGCGGAAATTCGGCCTGAACATCCTTTCCGAAAAGTACTCTTACGGTTTGGACCCGGTGGTTGGTCATACGTCGGCACAGAAAATTCCCGATCAATGGGTGGCGACCACTTGCGGCTATTGTTCGGTGGGGTGTGGGATGTTCATCGGCGTCAAACAAGGCCGCGCGATCAGCGTCCGCGGCAATCCCCATCATCCCGTCAACCAGGGCAAACTGTGCCCGAAGGGCCTTTCCGAGCACTATACCCTGGCGGCCGAAAACCGCGCCAAGTATCCTCTGTTGCGCAAGAACGGCAAATTGGAGCGCGTGAGTTGGGACGAGGCGCTCGACGTTATGGTTGCAAAGTTTCGCGGGGTGCAAGAGAAGTACGGCCCGGATGCGCTGGGCGTGATCAGCACCGGCCAACTCGTCACCGAAGAGTTCTACGCGCTGGGCAAGCTGGTGCAACTTGGCTTTGGGACAAAAAACTATGACGGCAACACAACGCTCTGCATGGCCAGCGCTGTGGCCGGATACAAGAGATCGTTTGGCAGTGATGGACCGCCGGGAGCGTATGAAGACCTTGAACAAGCGGACGTCGTGTTTCTTATCGGAGCAAATATTGCCGATAATCATCCCATCCTCTGCCAGCGCCTACAGGCCAATCCGCGGAAGACCCTGATTGTCGCCGATCCTCGCGTGACCAAGACGGCGATGATGGCGGACCTGTTCCTTCCGCTAAAGCCGGGCGCTGACATCGCTCTCATCAATGGCATGGTGCACATTCTGATTGGAGCCGGCCTCATTGATCGCGACTACATTGAGAAGCACACCTCCGGATTTGAAGAGCTGGAAAAGTTTGTTCAGAAATACACGCCGGAGTACGTTTCAGAAGTCACCGGCCTAAGCCGGGAACTACTTTACAAGGCTGCGTTGCGCTACGGTCATGCGGAGAGGGCCTTCATCGGCTGGACGATGGGCGTCAACCACAGTGTGAAAGGAACAGAGACCGTCAACGCCATCAACAACCTGGCCTTGATCAGAGGCAATATCGGCCGTGTTGGCGCATCCCCTTTCTCTATTACCGGACAGTGCAACGCCATGGGCACCAGAGAAGCAGGTTTTGCTTCCTCTCTTCCCGGTTATCGGAAGTTTGAGAATGCGGAACACCGGTCTGAGCTGGCTGCTCTATGGAACATCGAGGAGCAGCGCATTCCTGCTTCGCGCGGGCTGGCCTATCCCGACATTCTGGAAGCCGCAGTGAACCAGAAGGTCCGCGCGCTCTGGGTCATTGCTACCAATCCCGTGGTGTCCTTCCCGAATCTGGCCGCGTTGCAACACAGCCTGAACGCACTGGAGTTCTTTGTGGTCCAGGATGGATTCCATCCGACGCCCACCACCGAACTCGCCGATCTGGTTCTGCCGGCCGCAGTCTGGGGTGAAAAGGAAGGCACCTACACCAACTCGGAGCGGCGTGTCAGCAAAGTGAATCGTGCCGTGGCGCCTCCGGGTGAAGCCCGGCCGGATTTTGAAATCTTTCTGGACGTCGCCAAAAGACTGAACTGCTATGACGAACTCTTTCCTGGATGGACACAGCCAGCAGATGCTTTTGAAGAATGGAAGCGAGTTTCCGCGGGAAGGTTGTGTGACTACTCCGGCATAAGCTACGAACTGCTGGAAGAACACGGCGGAGTCCAATGGCCTCTGCCCGCGGGCACCCCGGTACCAGTACGAAGTACGCGGCTCTATGGTGATGGCAAGTTTGAGACCGAAGACGGCAAAGCAAAACTCTTTTGCATCGAGTGGGAACCATTTCCGGAACAACCCAGACAGGACTTTCCCTTCATTCTCAATACCGGACGGACGGTGGAGCACTGGCACACGCGTACTAAGACCGCGCAAGTGCCGTTGCTGGAGCGTATGTCCCCCAACGCCTGGCTCGAAATGAACCCCAAGGACGCCGACAGGCTAAAGCTGAAACCCCATGACGCGGTGGACGTGGTTTCCATGCGTGGAAGAGTGCGGCGTGTGGAACTGCGCGTGACGGAAATGATTGCACCCGGCCAGGTTTTCATGCCGTTTCATTTCGCGGAAACCAACGCCAATCAAGTCACGCAGAATGCCTTTGATCCGATTTCGCGCGAACCCAACTACAAACAGTGCGCCGTGAACGTGGAGAAAGCCCATGCCTGAGAGGACTACATCCATGGAAAGAACGGAAAAACTTGAGAAGCTGATTGTGATCGGGAACGGCATGGCGGGAATCGCCTGCGTAGAGCAGGTCCTTAAATACGAAAAGAAATTCGAGATCGTCATTTTCGGCGACGAGACCCACGTCAATTACAACCGGATTCTGCTCTCATCTGTGCTCGCCGGTGAAAAGTCGGTCGACGACATCACCCTCAACGGACTGGAGTGGTACCGGCAGCACGGCATTCAGTTGAAACTGGGCGTGCGCATCACTGACATCGATCCTGATGCGAAGACCGTGATCGGAGACGATGGCAGTGTTACCGCCTATGACAAACTCCTGATCGCCACCGGCAGTTCGCCCCTGATTCCGCCAATCGAAGGCGTGCAGAAGAAAGGGGTCTTCGTCTTTCGCAACCTGGATGACACCCGGGCCATGCTGGAACGTGCCCGTCCCGGAATCAAGGCAGTCGTTATCGGGGGCGGCCTGCTGGGGCTCGAAGCGGCCCGTGGACTTCAAGTGCAGGGTTGTGAGGTCACCGTCGTCCATTTGATGGAAACGCTGATGGAGCGGCAACTAGATACGACCGGTGGCAGCTACCTAAAACAAAAAATGGAAAGCCTGGGAGTGAAGGTGCTGTTGGGCCGGTCAACTACCGCGCTCCTGGGCAACGGCAAAGTGCAAGCCGTGGCCTTCAAGAACGGAAATGACATCAAAGCCGATCTCGTAGTCATCGCAGCCGGCATCCGTCCGAATGTGGAGTTGGGCCGCAAGGCAGGCCTCGCTGTAAACCGCGGCATCGCGGTCAACGATTATCTGGAGACTTCGCGGCCCGGGGTCTTTGCCGTCGGCGAGTGTGTGGAACACAACGGCGTCGTTTACGGATTAGTGGCGCCGCTGTTTGAGCAAGCCAAAGTTCTGGCCGCCACGATTACCGGCAACAAAGGCCCGAAGTATGAAGGCAGCGTGCAATCCGCCAAGCTCAAGATCATGGGCGTGGATGTCTTTTCCGCAGGGGACTACCACGGCAATGGTGCCAATGCGCAGGAAGTCCGCTATGAAGATGCGGCACTTGGTATCTACAAGAAAGTTGTGCTGAAAGAAGGCAAGGTGGCCGGCGTGGTGCTGGTGGGTGATACCTCGACAAGCCATCGCTATATGGACTGGCTGATTTCCGGCGCAGATGTCACGCCGATGCGCCATACTCTTTTGTTTCCTCAACCCGCAAGTGATGGCGGTCTGGACATCGCTGCGATGGCGGACAGCCACACCGTCTGCGGTTGTATGGGTGTGACCAAGGGAACGATCATCCAGGCCATCCATTCGAAAGGCCTGAACACTCTGGCGCAGGTCAAGGAGTGTACACGCGCCTCCACCGGGTGCGGGAGCTGTACTGATCTATGTCGCGACATTATCAAGGCAGTCACGCCAGAATTTGAGGAAGAAGCCAAAGCAACTATTTGCAAGTGCGTGCCGTTTGCGGAGCACAATCTGCGTGAAATCCTGCGCAGCCAAAAATTGAAGTCCGTCCAAGAGGTCCTGGAAATCTACGGGAACGGCGTTGGTTGCGAAGTGTGCAAACCGGCCCTCAGCTACATGCTCGACATGCTGTGGTGCGGTGACCACGACGAAGATCGTTCGGCCCGTTTTGTCAACGACCGCGTGCACGCCAATATTCAGAATGACGGCAGCTTCTCCGTAGTCCCCCGCATTCGTGGCGGCGTTACCTCGCCCGCTGAACTGCGACGTATCGCCGACGTGGCTGAAAAGTACAGCGTGCGCATGGTGAAGATTACCGGAAGCCAGCGCATCGACCTGCTGGGAGTCAAGAAGTCCGATCTGCCCAACGTATGGACAGATTTAGGAATGCCGTCTGGGCAGGCCTATACCAAGGGCGTCCGCATGGTGAAGACCTGCGTGGGCACGGAGTTCTGCCGCTTCGGCGTGCAGGATTCCATCAGCACCGGGATCGAAATGGAAAGACGTTTGGAAAATCTTTTCACGCCGCACAAGCTGAAGATGGGCGTGGTTGGCTGTCCGCGGAACTGCGCAGAAGCCACGGTGAAAGACATTGGATTGGTGGGTCAGGAGGGTAGTTGGCAGGTGGTGGTGGGTGGGGCGGCGGGAAAGAGTGTCCGCAAAGCCGACCTCCTGATTACCGTCGAAGCCACAGAGGAAGCGTTGCGGTGCGCCGAACTTTTCTTCCAGTACTACCGCGAGAACGCCAACTACCTGGAACGTACATACGGTTTTGTCGAGCGGATAGGAATTGAAAAAGTACGCAAGGAAACTGTTTACGCTTCTGAACAAGTCCAGGCAGCATTGCTGGACCGGCTGCATAAGTCCAAGGCCTTGTCGGGCGATGCCTGGCTGGAACGCGACTCGCCGGTGAATCCAACCCAGTTTGTCCAGATACAACCCATGGAGAACCTAATCCTATGAAAACCGAATGGCTGCGCATCACTAAGTGCGGCAATATCCCCCTGCGTGAAGGCCGGGCCGTCCAAGTGGGCGGACGGGAGATCGCGATTTTCAATCTGGGCGACCGTTTTCTGGCGGTTGAAAATCGCTGTCCGCATAAAGGCGGACCGTTGAGCGAAGGCATTGTGTCCGGTGAAAGCGTGATTTGCCCGCTACATGGGTGGAAGGTCGGATTGGTGCAAGGCAACGTCCAGAGGCCGTCGGAAATGGCGGCGTGTGTCAGGACTTTTGCTACACGGGTAGAAGCAGGGGTACTTCTGCTGAAAGTTACTTCAGAGACCGCGGCAGATTTCTCGCCATCAGCTTGCCCAGGCGTGACGGGCATGGGTGACGATGAGGTGCGGCAAACGGAAGGTACACAAATATGAATATTTCGGATTTCCGCAAAGCCGGCCACACTCCATCACTGGTTGCGGCATTTTTGTATTTCGACGTCAGCTTTATGGCTTGGGTGTTGCTCGGCCCGCTTGGCCCGTTCATCGCCGAGACCTACAAGCTCTCCGCCACGCAAAAAGGGTTTTTAGTGGCGCTGCCTTTGCTCGCCGGATCTTTTTTCCGCCCGATTCTTGGCGTGCTCGGCGATGTTCTTGGCCCGCGCAGGGCAGGAATTGTCGGGCTGGTCGTCACGCTGGTTCCGCTTCTGCTTGGTTGGCGTTTTGCTACGAATTTGCATCAGTTTTATCTGGTCGGGTTCCTGCTCGGGATCGCTGGCGCCAGCTTCGCCGTTGCCCTTCCTTTAGCCGGAGCATGGTATCCGCCGCAGTATCAAGGACTGGCCATGGGCATCGCCGGCGCCGGCAATTCCGGCACTCTGCTGGCCACGCTCTTTGCTCCCCGTCTGGCCCAGTCCTTTGGATGGCCGAAGGCTTTCGCCTTTGCGATGGCGCCGGTGGCCTTAGTTCTGCTCCTGTACGCTCTGATGGCAAAGGACAGTCCTAATCGTCCCCCGCGCCCGGCGTGGCGCGATTACGTTGCCGTGTTTCGTCAGGCGGACACAGGCTGGTTCTGCTTCTTCTATTGCTTCACTTTCGGTGGTTTCGTTGGACTCGCCAGTTTTCTCACACTGTTTTTCCACGATCAATATCATCTTTCCAAAGTGCGCGCCGGCGACTTTACCACTCTTGTCGTGATCGCGGGAAGTTTTCTGCGCCCCGTCGGAGGATGGCTCTCTGACCGTATTGGCGGCTACCGTCTGCTGTTAGGACTCCTCGCGGGGGCGGGCTGTTGCCTGGCTGTGATCAGCATGCTGCCACCGCTTGGCGTTATCGTGCCGTGTTTGTTCTTGTGCATGGGAATGCTCGGCATGGGGAATGGAGCGGTGTTTCAGCTGGTGCCGCAACGTTTTGCTAGGCACGTCGGTATTATTACCGGCCTGGTCGGAGCTGCCGGTGGACTTGGAGGATTTCTCCTGCCCTCATTGTTAGGAGCAATCAAGGACAAGACCGGCGAGTATGGCGCCGGCTTATTGCTGTTCTCGATTGCATTTCTCGTAGCCTCGGCCGTGTTGCTGCTACTCGGGCGCGCGTGGAGTCAAAGCTGGGATGAGGCGTCAGTCAATCGGGCTGGGGTTTTCTGCTACCGAACCCTGGCTACCCGGTTGGTCACGGCGAACGAAGATTGAGGAAAGCACGCTGCATACCACGAATAATTTGTTTCTTATTGAGCGCTAAGCCACCAAAACAGCTACTGATTGTTTTCCCACCAAAGGCGTGACCGTCCACGTCTAACAATCAAGCTCGCGATTAAGGGTAGACATGTTGCGCCAACAACGAGAGCCGAGCCCAACGCATCGTGGTCCAGAAAATAGGCTGCCAGGCCGACAGGTGAATCCGCAATCCCGAAAAGCGTCTGCGGGCGCAACCCATCTGGTATGCATACCCGACGCCTTTCGCATATACGAATTTCAGGAGATAGGTGGAAGATTGGTACGTACGATCAGGCGGGAGGCGTTATCTTTGTCTATGATTTCGTTTAGATGAGGAACCGGGCGCATGAAGAAAGCGGGTAAACAGGACACGGCAGAGCGCCTCTCTGCAATTGTAGCGAACTCGCTGGACAAGCAGGCGAAAACGCAAGATCTGGCGCGCCAGGCGTACCAAAGCCGGACTCAGTTCCACAGGTTGTTCCGAACCATGGTCGAAGAAACTCCGGGCGCCATGCGACGGCGGCTATTGTTGGAAAGAGCGGCCTATCAGCTGGCGCATACGGGAATGTCGGTCACGGACGTCGCCCTGAATGCCAACTACGGTTCGTTGGAGGCGTTCACTCGCGCTTTCCGAAAAGCTTTTCGGATTTCGCCCAGCCGCTACCGGCGCATGCGTGATCCGCACTTTCATTTGCCGGCGTCCAACAAAATTCACTTTTTTGCCCCTGGGTCCTCAACCAAAGGAGGAAGTGACATGGATTTATTTGATCGTTTTGCAGGCAACGACTCCTGGCACACGCGGCGTTTGCTGGAATACGCGGGTGCTTTGACAGAGGAACAATTGGACCGGCCTCTGCCCACGGTCGTAGAACTGCTGCCCTGGCGAGAGTCGAATAAGACTCTAAGGCAGCTCTTAGAAAACATTGTCTACACGAAAGAAGTCTGGACCGCCGCGCTGGCCGGAGTCGATATGGATATGAGCGGCCCTCCCAAATCGCAGCGCTCCCCGCAGGTGATGCTGCAAAGGCTCGAAAAGACCGATGCTGAACTGCATCGTATTTTCCGTGACGTGCGAAACCACTCCGCCTGGGATGATACGTTCGTCGATGCTCTGTGCGAACCGGCTGAGACCTTCACATTTGGCGGCGTCTTCGCTCATATCATGACATTCAACGCGCATCGCCGATTGATGGCCCTGGACGCTCTACGCCAACTCGGCGTCCAAACCGAAGGTTTCGGCGATCCCATGGAGTATGAGGAAAGTGTGGCGCCCTGGAACCAGCGGATACCGCTCAAAACGCCATGACCCGCGCCGATTTCAAGAGAACCGAATTGCTGCGATTCAACGGCGCTGTCCAGCGGGACCCCGCCATCGATGCGTGGATGAAAGAGCATGCAGGTGGATTGGGGGCCATCGCGCATCAGTGGTTTGAACTAATGCGAAAATGCGGGGACGAAGTCCGCGAGCTTTTGCATGACGGCTGTCCGGTTGCATGTTTGGGAGATGCGCCCTTTGGCTACGTCAACGTATTTACCTCGCACGTAAACGTGGGGTTCTTTCACGGCGCAGCGCTGCCGGATCCGGGACGCTTGTTGCAAGGCACCGGCAAGTTCATGCGTCATGTGAAGCTGAGAACGGGAACGGCCACAAACGCCGCGGCGCTAAGCAGGCTCATCGATGCGGCGTACTCGGATATAAAGGCGCGCGTCGAAAACGGCTAACTCACAGAAACGCTTCAATCAGCCGCCCGAATTGAAGCCTGGGTTTGGAGTGCAAGCACCTGTTTTCATCAGTTATCATTAGCGCGTACGCCAAAGGTGATCCTTCATGGCTACAGTGCTGCGCATGCTACTTAGAACTTCTCTTAGATCAGCGACAATGCTCCAGGTTCTGGCGTTCCTGCTGTTAGTCTTGGCAAAAGGCTACAGCCAGTCGGCCATCGATCACAGGCAACGGACGGAACATTTGCCGTCTCGGCCGTCGGCAGAGTTTAGTCATGACTTTCAAGGTCCCTGGGCTGACGTCTCCTTCAGTCCTGATGGACGTTCGCTGGCCACGCTCGGTGAGTTGTCCACTAAAACGGTCTGGGACGTCGCCAGCGGCCAAGCACGTCATCTTTTGCCAGAAAGTGGCGCGCTGGCGGCGCTGGCCTTCCATCCTGATAATCGCTGGCTTGCCTTTGTAGTCAAGGACAATAAAACCATTCAAATATGGGATGCGACCAGCGGCAGCGAGGTCCGAAAGCTGCACGGCCACAAGGCGGAGGTTCTGGCCCTCAGGTTTATTGGTGACGGCAGCCAACTGGCTTCAGTGGCTTTTGACGGCACGCTGAAGTTGTGGGAGACGGGTACTGGACGAGAGCTGAAAAGCATGCAGCTCGAGCGTGTGGCTGGCGCCATGTTCAGCCAGGACGGCCGGCTTCTGGTCACCAAAACACCTGGAGATTACACCTCCAAACTCTGGACAGTTTCGAATGGACGCCTGCTGCGCGTGCTTCCTACAAGCACGAACATGGACCACCTCATGGCGTTGAGCGCCGATGGCACACTGCTGGCCGACGCCGGCGACCGCTATGAATCCGCCGGCCCGTCCCACCAACAGATTGAGACGAACGCGATCAGAGTTTACGACGTGAGCACCGGTGAGGAGCGTCATAGGATCCCGCTGACATCGACCGACTATGGGCTTCAATCTCTCGCCTTCAGCCCAGATGGAGGCTGGCTCACCCTGGCAGGAGGCTCTGATGTCCGGCTGTGGGAAGTCAATACAGGGCGACAGGGATTTCAGCTCGCTGACGGGAGCTTGCAGAAAGCTGTGGCCTTCAGCCCAGATGGCCAGTGGCTCGTGGTCTCTTCAAGGACAGGAGTCACGCTCTGCAATATAGCTGTGCGGCAAAAGCTGCCGAATAGCAACACCGTACTTGTCCTGCGCACGGATGACGCAAATGGCATTCAGACGCTGGCCTTTGGAAATGATGACCGGAGAATTGCAACAGAAAGCAGCGACGGCATGGTGCGGCTGTGGGATGTGGCAAGCAAGCAGGTGGTGCGTACCTTGCCCGGGAAATTAGAACCAGCGGCCAGAGTACAGTTCAGCCACAACGGCAAATTGCTGGCAGGCTCTGACTTTGGCAATACGATTACGCTATGGGACGCGGAGTCTGGAGCAGAGCTGCGCAAATGCAAAGTCCCCAAGCAGGTTGGAGTAGCGATATCGGCGTGCGCTTTTAGCCCGGATGATCGTCTGCTGGCCGTGGGGGAGAGAGGGAAAACAGCCCTCTTTGGTGTTGCCACCTGTAGTGTGGTTCGCGAACTGGCGCCGGTGGTTGATCCGAACGATCCCAGCAAAGCGCCTAAACCCGGTTTTGTCTTCGATCAGGTTGGTTTCCTGGCCTTTAACCCGGACGGGCATCGCCTGGCTCAGGTGGTCATGAATTCATTGCAGCTCTGGGACGTCGATACAGGCCAGAAACTGGCGGAGTTGACTGCTGGACCAACAGGCAAGGCATCCTATCGGGTTCCGTCCTTCAGCCCGGATGGCCGCTGGCTGGCGGTACTAAGAGACCGTCCAAGTCAGCATCCGCCCGGCCCCAGCGATTTTCACTTGGTCGTCTATGATGCAACCTCGTTGCGCGAGCGATTCGCGGTTCTGTTGCCTGGGCCCGTCTATGCGTTGGCTTTCAATACCAGCGGGGACCTTCTACTCGATGCCGATGGTATAACCGAGGTCCGGGAAGGCGCAACTGGCAAGGTGTTGCGGTCGATGCCAATTCCACAAAGCCCGCTAGCCATGCGGGTTTTTAGCAACAACGGACGCTGGTTGGCCACCGTGGGCTCGGGCGACCAAGCCTCCAATTCGATCTCTTTGTGGGACCTGACTACAGGAGAGCACGCAGCTACCCTTGCCGGCATGCCGGTGCGTTCCTTCGCATGGGACCCAAACCGGCTGCTTCAAGATATCCTTAAGCAACTTAAGAAATAAGTGCGGGTGCGGTCAGCTGGCGATTCCGATGCCAGACCGTCAACTTGGAATATGGACGATAATGTCCAGCTGAGATGGGATGGGCGTGCCATCGCGCCTGGCGGGAGCGTACCTGAATTCGCGGACCGCCGAGAGCAGCCGTCTCTGAACAACCGGAGGCGCCTCTCCGCCTGTGATCCGCGCGTCAGCCACCCGGCCCTCCGTGTCGATGGTAACTTCCACCGTGAGGTACTGCTCGAAGCGCGGCGGCAGTTCGTCGGCTGAAATAACAGGGAGCATTCCCGAGGTCTGCACGGCAAGGTCAAAGTGCTCGGTCGTGAAGCCGTAGAACTGGCGAACCCTTATGCTCGCCACCATCCCCGCGGTCGCGGTCTTTGCGTGCTCGCGCAGGACCTGTAAAGCTGTGCCTCCCTCCCCGGTCTTCGCCGCCGCCACGCGCATGCGCCGCGTATTCCGAGGAAGGTGCAACTGACTGGCATTCGGCCGTCCGGCTTTTGCTTGGGCTGGATTGAAGGCCAGATGAGCTGGGCCTGAAAGCCGTTGAACCATTTGGATATTCTCCGGGACAATGTGGGGGCCTGCGTGCCGGAGCACGAAGAGCAACGCCAATACAGCCAGATGCCCACAACCGGACAGTAGAATGACCGACCGGCTCGGAACCGGCTTGCTGGAAAGAAGTATCTGGCGCTGGTACGGCATGCAGTTACGTCCCGATTCCATCGACGTGCAGACAGGGAATACGGTAGCACGAACACTGCAAGATTTTCACCGCCTGCACGGTAAGTTCCAACATGCCGAGTATGTCACGAGCTAACCCTTCCATAACTCAGTAGGGGAAGGGTTGCCGCCGGCCCGCTCGTCGGATGAACCAATACTCTGTTCTGTCCGGCTACCCGGTCTAGAATAGCGTTGTGCCAAATGGAAAGCATGGCGACAAATCCACTGAGCGACGTGACGATTCATGGCGCTTACCCATTCCCGGCAGACATCGAAAGAATGCTGTGCAAGGAAAACTCCGCAATTGCATTCGCTATCCGCCGCCCGGTACACTCTTCATAGATGAAATCAATCGGCAAACTCGCTGTCCTGCTGTTGACGCTTTCGATATTTGCGTCACCGCTCATGGCCTGTTTGCTGCCGGACAGCGCCATGACGGACGAGGAGCGCGAATGCTGTCGCCAAATGGCCAGCAACTGCGAAGAGATGCCATCACACTCCTGCTGCCAGACCACAGTTCATGACGCCCATCCCTATCTCAGTATCTCGCGTCTTCCGATTTCCGCACCCGCTCTGGCCACGTTAGCTGTCTTGCAGGTCACTGAAATAATCGGCCGACCGGAGCTTATTTCACAGTTTGTCCCTTCGTCAGATGCACACGCACTTCCGGAATCACCACCCGTCAAAACTTCCATCCTGAGAATCTAGTTAGCTTTCGTTTTCCCGAGCGTGGGGACCTTTGTGTCTCCGTGCGATCGTATTTTTTCGATTTGGAGGAAAGATGAAGGCTTTTTGTATTTTTCCGCGTCAATTGGCGCGGGCCCGCAGCCGCGGCATCACGTTCCTACGGCTTGGAATCGTGTTGCTGTTGGTCAGTTCAGGCATGGCCCAGCAGGGTCAACAGAGTGGCATCGCCGGGGGGGACGGTACTCAGTCTCACAGTTCATTCCCGCCAATCGGCTTAAAGGATTTGATCCGCGAGGCCGAGCAGAATAACCCCGAAATAGCGGTGGCCGAGCACGGTTACGCGGCGGCGACGCACGTCGCCCGCCAAGCCTCTGCTCTACCGGACACGCAAGTCACCCTCCAGCAGTTCGCTGTCGGAAGCCCGCGTCCTTTTGGTGGCTATACGAACAGCGATTTTGCATACCTCGGGTTGGGTGTCTCTCAGGAAATCCCATATCCCGGAAAGCGCGGCCTTCGTGGCCAAGTGGCCAACCGCGAGGCCGATGTACGCCGCGACCAAATCGAATCGGTGCGCCGGATGGTAACCGACAAGCTCAAGGCGGCTTACTTCCGACTGGCGTACCTTCAGCAGACTTTGTCCGTTCTGGAACGTAACGGTCAGTTGTTGAAGGATGTGGAGCAGATCGTCGAATCACGGTATCGCGCGGGGAAAGGTAATCAGCAGGAAGTCCTGAAGGCCCAGTTGCAGAGCACGAAGATTCTTCAGGTAATCACGATGCACCATCGTGAAGTGGGACAGCTTGAGGCCCAACTCAAACAATTGCTCAACCGATCGCAGGAAAGTCCTGACATCCAGACTGAACCTCTGGTTGCCAGAATCCTCACCTACAGCGCTTCTGATTTGTTGAGTCTGGTAAAACAGCAAAATCCTGATGTTCAGGGCCAACAGGCAATGCTGGCCAAGACGGAATCGCAAGTGGAACTTGCGAAGAAAGAATTCCGCCCGGATTTTGCTGTCCAGTACATGTACCAAAACACGGACCGCAAATTTCGCGACTACTACATGGCAAGCTTCAGCATCACGCTGCCCAACCGTGGCCGGCGCAAAGCTGAACTTGCTCAAGCCGAAGCCACCCGAGACCAGGCGGCTAAGCAGCTTGAAGCGGAAGTACGGCAGCGGCTGGCTGAAGTCCAGGACCAGTACGTTGTGGCGCAGACCTCTGCGGAACAACTGAAGATATATACAGACGGCTTGATACCCCAATCGAATGCCGCGTTCCAGTCAGCGCTGGCTGCTTATCAGGCCAGCCGGCAGGACTTTGAGACCCTCATGTCTTCCTTCACGGATGTCCTGAACCTTGAGATCGAATACCAGCGCGAGTTGGCCGACCACGAAGTGGCGCTGGCCCAGCTCGAGATGCTCACGGGGGTGAGTTTCCAATGAACCAACAAGGCAATCCCAAAACTCGCCGTGCCCTTGTCATCGCCATTACTTTGAATGGGGTTATGGCGGCCGCTCTACTCTATATTTGGTGGCGCTCGCACCATGGCACAACTGCCCCGCCCGCCACGCAGAACTCATCACCAAGGACCGCTGAAAGTGGCGGGAATGGCAATTCTTCTCAGCCTGAGATGACAGCCAGCGAACCATCTTTGGCCCCGATCCAGCTTACTCCCCAGCGTCTGCAAAGCATTGGAGTGCAGCTTGGCACTGCCGAGCTCAAGCAGGTGCAGGCTGAGCTGCGGGTCACGGGCAATGTTGACATGGATGAACGCCGCATTGCTTATGTGCAGACCCGTTTCCCGGGATGGATTCGCAAAGTTTATGCGGACGCCACGTACCAGTACATCCGCAAGGGGCAGCCGCTCTTCACCATCTATAGCCCGGATCTGGTCACCACCGAGCAGGAATACCTACTGGCCAAAAAGAACTCCGAGCAAGTGCGTACCAGCACTGTGAACGGCGTGAACACAGGCGCACAGGCGCTTCTTTCCGCCGCCCGTGAGCGGCTTACGCAATGGGAAGTCCCGGCAAGTGAGATTGAAAAACTGGAAACCACCGGCAAGGTGATTACTGATCTCACCTTCAACGCGCCGGTCTCGGGATACATCACGGAAAAAAATGCGTTGCCCAACATGTACGTGCAACCGGAATCGAAACTCTATACGGTTGCCGATCTCTCCACAGTGTGGGTGAACGCGCAGATTTTCCAAACTGATATTGGACGGATCAAGCCGGGAGACGCCGCCACTGTCACGGTTGACGCCTATCCCGGAAAAACATTCAGAGGCAGAGTGGATTTCATTCTGCCCCAAGTGGACATGACCACGCGCACGGTTCGAACACGCCTTGTGTTTCCCAATCCGAGTCTGCTGCTGAAGCCGGGCATGTTTGTGAACGTCGTACTCGCAGCTCCCGCGAGTAAGAGGCTGACCATACCCACATCCTCTGTTTTCCACTCCGGGACCCGCAATCTCGTTTTCATCAATAAGGGCGAGGGCAATTTTGAGCCTCGTGAAGTCGAACTCGGCCCTCGCGTCGGCGATGATTACGTGGTTCTCAAGGGGACCAAGCCAGGCGAATCTCTGGTCACTTCGGCCAACTTCCTGATTGACTCCGAGGCCCAGTTGCAGGCTGCCGCGGGAGCATTCGTTCCGCCTCCTCCGGGAGCGAGCGTCGCCGCGATGAATGCGTCTCCAAGCGCCGCTAGGGGAACTGTTGAGCTAAGCACCGATCCAACTCCTCCGCAAAAGGGCAGCAACATTTTCCGCGTGAAGCTGACCGGACCCAACGGAGCGCCGATCAGCGGAGCGCAGGTAAGCGCCACGTTCTTTATGGCGGCGATGCCTGCCATGGGAATGGCAGCAATGAAAACCAGCGTGGACCTCACCGACAAAGGCATTGGCATGTATGAAGGCAAGGGGGATTTGGGATCGGGCGGGACTTGGCAGGTCTCCATTGTCGCTCGCCAGAACGGGACTGTGATTGCAAGCAAGCAACTCTCGGTGAACGCCACGGGAGGAATGTAACGTGATCAACTGGACCATAGAGTGGTGCGCGCGCAATCGATTCCTGGTGTTTACCGGAACTTTCCTGCTGGTTATGGCAGGTATCTGGTCGATGAACCGAATTCCACTGGATGCACTACCGGACATTTCTGACGTGCAGGTAATCGTTCACACGGCGTGGGAGGGCGAACCACCTGACATCATTGAAGACCAGGTTACATATCCCATCGTCACCGCGTTACTGGCAGCTCCTCAAGTCAAGGCTGTTCGCGCCCAGACTATGTTCAACGACTCCTATGTGTTCGTCGTCTTCGAAGACGGTACAGACATCTACTGGGCACGTTCGCGGGTCCTCGAATACCTGCAAACCATCCAGGGCCGGCTGCCCGCGAATGTTCATCCGATGATTGGTCCGGATGCAACTGGGGCAGGCTGGGTTTACGAATACGCTCTGGTGGACCACACGCACAAATACAGTCTGTCCGATCTGCGCAGTTTGCAAGATTGGCATTTGCGCTACCAGCTTGAAACCGTTCCCGGGGTCGCCGAGGTCGCAAGCATCGGTGGTTTCGTCCGCCAGTATCAGGTTCAGCTCGATCCCAACAAACTGCTCGCTTATGGGATTCCCCTCTCGACCGTGATTGACCGCGTCAAGTCAAGCACCAACGAAGTTGGCGGTCGCGTCCTGGAACTGAGTGGGACACGTTATTACATCCGGGGCCTGGGTTACCTCAAGTCTCTTGCCGATCTGGAGAACGTTCCAGTCAATACCAAAAATGGAACACCGGTTTTGATCAAGGACCTTGGCGCCGTTTCATTCGGGCCAGACATTCGAGAAGGTGTAGCGGAGTGGCAGGGGCAGGGTGAAACGGTGGGCGGGATTGTCGTCATGCGTTACGGCCTGAACGCTCTCAACGTAATCAACGGCGTAAAGAAGAAGCTGGCGGAGATTAAAGGCTCCCTCCCGCCAGGAGTAGAAGTGGTCGCGGGCTATGACCGCGCTCCCTTGATTCAAGAGTCAATCAAAACGCTGCAACGGGACTTGATTGAAGAGGCAATCATCGTCAGCCTGGTGATTATTGTGTTCCTGTTCCATTTCCGCTCCGCGCTGATTCCCATCATTACCCTCCCTATCGCGGTCGTCGCCTCGTTTATTCCCATGTATTACCTCCATGTCAGTTCCAACATTATGTCGCTGGGTGGGTTGGCCCTTGCCATCGGTGTGCTCGTGGACGCTGCAATCGTCATGGTCGAAAACGGCTATCGTCATTTATCCGAACCACCCGCAACCCATCCAGCCGCGGTCAGCGACATAGGGGCAGATCATCTCACTTCCGAAAACTCGATCGACATGACTGAAAAGGGAGAAGTAACGGAAACGCAACGCCGGCGCATTTTGATTGATGCCGCCAAGCAGGTCGGGCCGGCGTTGTTTTTCTCGCTGCTGATCATCGTGGTGTCGTTTATTCCAGTTTTCCTGCTTGAAGCCCAGGAAGGACGAATGTTCAAACCGCTGGCATGGACCAAGACTTTCGCTGTCGGCTTCTCCTCATTGCTGGCGATTACGCTCGTCCCTGTGCTGATGGTCATCTTCATCAAGGGCAAGCTAAGGCCTGAGACGGCGAACCCGATTTCTCGCTTTACCCAGGCCCTGTACCTGCCGGTGCTGAGATTCTGTCTCAAATACCGGAAAACAACCCTGCTGTTCAATCTGCTGTTCCTTCTTGTCACATTCCCGCTGACGTTCAAGATAGGTAGCCAATTCATGCCGCCGTTATACGAAGGATCGTCTTTGTATATGCCAACTTCCTTGCCGGGGATCGGCATCACCCAAGCCGCGCAGCTTCTGCAAGAGCAGGACCGCATTCTGCGATCGTTTCCCGAGGTGGAAAGCGTCTTTGGAGTTGTAGGCCGGTCTGACAGCGCCACAGATAATGCTCCTCTCGATATGTATGACACCACTCTCATGTTGAAACCGCGCGAGCAGTGGCGGCCCGGCATGACGTACGAGAAATTAATTCGCGAGATGGACGAGAAGCTTCAGTTTCCCGGGCTGACCAATACCTGGACGATGCCGGTGGAGAACCGTCTGGATATGGCTTTGACGGGCATCAAGACGCCAGTGGGCATGAAAATTCAAGGCACTTCCCTGGATGGAATTCAGAAACTCGGGTCGCAAATCCAACAGGTCCTCTCTGGTCTTCCGCAAGTGCGCTCGGTCTTCGCTGAGCATGTCGCGCAGGGTTTTTATGTAAACGTAGACGTGAACCGTCTCGAAGCGGCGAAATACGGTTTGACGATTGGCGACGTCCAGCAGGCCGTTTCTTCAGGCATCGGCGGCATGAATGTTGCCGAAAACATTGAAGGCCGCGAGCGTTATCCCATCAACGTTCGCTACCAGCGCGATTTCCGTGACAATGTCGAAGAGTTGCGCCGTGTCCTTATCGCTACTCCGTCCGGTGCGCAGATTCCAATCGAGCAAGTGGCTAAAATCTCGTTCTCTCATGGACCAGCCATGATTCGCGATGAAGACGGGCAATTGACTGGCTATGTTTATATCGACCTGAACACCAAAGACTATGGCGGCTTTGTTCGGCAAGCCTCGGACGCCTTGGCACAGAAGCTGAAGCTGCCCGCCGGGTACATCTACCAGTGGTCCGGCGAATATGAGTTCCAGCTTCGGGCCAAAGAGCGGCTGAGGATCATCGTGCCAGTGGTGTTCTTTATCATTTTCCTTCTTCTCTATATGGTCTTTCACTCCGCCGCGGAAGCCTTCGTACTGATTCTGCCAACGCTTTATGCCATGACCGGCGGGCTGATTCTCCAGTGGCGGCTTGGTTACAACTTCAGCGTGGCCGTTTGGGTCGGATACATTGCTCTGTTCGGAATTGCCGTCGAAACGGGGGTCGTCATGGTCGTGTATCTGCATGAAGCACTCGATCATCGACTTGCCTCCGGCCGGCAGATGACGAACAAGGAGATCGAAGAAGCGGCCATGGAGGGAGCAGTGCAAAGGCTTCGTCCAAAGCTGATGACGGTCTTCGCGGTGCTGGCCAGCCTGGTGCCGATTCTTTGGGAAAGTGGGATCGGCTCGGACGTGATGAAACCCATCGCCGCGCCGATTGTCGGTGGAATGATCACGTCCACCATACACGTTCTGATTCTCGTCCCGGTTTTCTTCGTGATGATGAAGGAGCGCGCCTTAAGACGGAATGCTTTGCACAAACGGGAGGAACCAACAGCAGCTTGAGCACCGCGTTCGTTTGCCGGCCAATTCTTCTTGGCTCTGAGTCAAATCTGCGCAGGCTTGGCAGTAGATAACTTATTATATAGCTTATTTTCTAAGCTAATATCAAACGCACGTTAGGAGTGAACGCGATGGGAATGGCACGCGAGAGCCAGCGTAAGCTGGCCGACGAGATTGTCGGGCGGCTGGCGCGCCGGCACAGCACTGCGGTGGTGTTATTTCACCATGCGGTCGCGGAGCGCCTGGGGCTGGGCCCAACCGATCACAAGTGCCTCGACTTGCTGCGCGAGCGCGGGCCAATGGCTGGCAGCGATCTGGGCGCCATCACTGGCCTGACCAGTGGCGCGATCACCGGTGTGGTCGCGAGGCTGGAGCGAGCTGGATACCTGCGTCGTGAACTGGACCCGCATGATGGGCGCAAACAGGTCCTCCACCTAACACTGGAGCGGGCGCACATCCAGGACGTGATCGACCCATTACGAAAAGACGTAGCCGTCCTGTTGGAGAAGTTCGATGCCCGCCAACTCACCGCCATCGCCGAGTTCCTGACTCGCACCACGGACCTTATCTACCGTCATGCGGCCCTACTGCGTGGCGAAACAATTTCCGGCTTGGCCCGGGCTCGCGTGACCGAACCAGAACGCTCCCCCACAGTGCGAAGTAAGGCGTCCAAAATGAAAGTCCAGAGATGACGCCCGCCCTCCGCAAAATGACCATCACCGCGCATGTTACCTTCTCCGTCGGGTGGCTCGGCGCGGTCGCCGCCTTCCTGGTTCTCAGTATCGCCGGCCTGACCAGCCATGATGCAGAAGTGGTGCGCGGCGCTTATCTCTCAATGGACTTGATCAGCAGGTTTATCGTCATCCCAATGTGTTTCGCTGCGCTGGCCACGGGACTTCTCCAGGCACTAGGCACCCCATGGGGCTTGTTCCGGTACTACTGGATCCTGGTGAAATTCGGGCTGGCCATTTTTGCTACCATCGCCTTGCTGGTGCACCAATTCGCGGTGGTCGCGGAGGCGGCGAAGCGCGTATCGGGGGCTGCGACAGAAACATTGTTCAGCGCCGACCTCGGTCCTTTGAAGACCGAACTTGTGCGCGCTCCTAGCCTCGCCATAGTGTTGCTGCTCGTGGTCACGACATTGGGCGTGTATAAACCATGGGGCCTGACCCGCTACGGGCGACGCAAGCAGCAGGAGCGGCGTAAAGCACCGCAGGAACCTGACAACAACACTCCATTAGGAGTCAAGATCTTCTTTGCCGTGATCGGTGTGCTGGTGTTGGTGTTCATCGTGTTGCACCTCACCGGCCATGGTTTTGAGAGCCACGGTCACTGACGCTGGAGGGCCGTGGCTGATGGATGGCTGTTATCAAGTCCTGGATGTGGGTTGCCGATCGTTAGGGACAACTCCATTCCGAACTCGTAGACAAAAGCGTGTTTTCTCGGCACCAATCCACAACTGAGAAACAAGCAGAACTTCTGTCTACAGGACGCGAGTCGCACCAGTCGTCCTGCCCTTCATTCGCCGGTCGAATGGTCCGCGAGTTCGCGGTAACGGCGCGGCGTGATCCCCAGCAGCCGCACGAAGGCGCGCCTCATCACGTCGACGTTCCCGAATCCAGCGGCCACGGCCACCTGCTTGAGCCCTTTCTCGGTACGTTCGAGCTGACGGCGCGCCGCCTCCACACGCGTCTGAAGCACGTATTGTGACGGTGTTGTGCCCACCTCGCGAGTAAAAACGCGCTCGAAGTTCCGCACGCTCATCGACATCCGATCGGCAAGATCTTCTACCGACAGTTTCGTGTGGAGATGCTCAGCAATCCATATCTGCAACTCACGGATCGACATCATCTCCGAAGCCTGTGAAGCGAGGGAGACGCTCACTTGCGGCTGTCCGCCCGGGCGACGGAGAAACAACACCAACTCGCGCGCCGCTTCATGCGCAAGGCCGGCGCCGCAATCTTCCTCCACCCACGCTAACGCAAGGTCGATGCCCGCGGAAATACCAGCCGAGGTGTAGATGTTTCCGTCTTTGACCCAGAGCGGATCGTGCTGGACGCGAACACCTGGATATCGTGTTGCCATTTCGCTACCGAATCTCCAGTGCGTGGTCGCGCGGCGGTCATTCAGCAGCCCCGCCTCGGCGAGCAGAAAAGCGCCAACACATACAGCACCTAGCCTGCGCACTTCTGCGGCCATCTTCTTCAGCCAGGCAGAAAGCGCCGCGTCGCGTACCGATCGAGAGCCCAATCCGCAAACGAGGAGCACGGAGTCGCAAGCGCCTTCGACTTTGTTGAAATGGTCCTTGGCCATGAAGGTCAAGACGCCGCCCTCGCCTTCGACGATCAGGCGTTCTGCGTTCGTGACGACTTCAATTGCGTAAATCTTCCTGTCCGCAAGGCGGTTCACTGAATTGAACACCTGGAGAGGCCCGACCAGATCGAGCTCATCAACTGGTGGTACCACGACGACGATGATCCGACGGCTCGACGAGGAGTGACTGGGCGTGCCAGATTTCTTGTATGTAGCCATGCGTTTAGTCACTATGCCGCTGGTTCGAAGCGTTTAGCAAGGCTGAACAAGCGGGGATGGCGGATTTCGACGAATCTGTGTCGTAAACCGCCTGTTTTGTTTCGCTAAGATTGCCTTTACGGGTGCAGTGGATTGAGGACCGAAAGGTCGCCCTGACAGGAGGTACGATTGTGAAGCATCGTTGGTGTAGGATCGTTGGCACGGCACTTCTCGTTGGCACTTTGTTCCCGACGCTCCTCATTTCTCAAACAACACAAAACGCGCAGACTCCCGGTCCCTACGCACGCATCGCGATCATGCGTGCGCTTGACGGTCATTCGGTTGACTGGGAGGCCGGGTACGTCCGCCACCTTGAGTGGCATCGGCAGGCCAAGGACACGTTTGCGTGGTATAGCTATTCGGTCTGGGCGTCAACGGAACGGCAGCGGTGGATCATCTACGCAACGTTCGGACATACGGCCGCGGAATTGAGCAACCCGGTCTCGCCGGCCGAAGACGAGCGGGACAATCTCCTCAATGTAGAACCACATGCCCAATTCCTGGGGAACGGGGTCTACGAATTCCTGCCGGCGCTTTCGCGTGGGAATGGTGTGCCGACTCCGACTCTTCGAGCCGAGTACACAACGGTGGAGATCAACTACGGCATGGGCAAAGCGTTTGAGGCGGCGCTCGCCGCCGAGCAATCAAAACTGCGGGGCGAGACGCTCTGGTATCGACTGGTCGTGGGCGGAAATACACCGCGTTACGTCTGCCTGCGTCCACGCACGAGCCTGGCGGCCATTCTCGATGAGCGCGCTGATCAGTCGCTGCCTGACAAAGTAAACGGCTTGATCGCGAAGATGACCGTCGAGACCCTGAATTTGCGGACGAACATGTTGGTTAACGTCACGCCTGAACCCGCTCGCTAAGCGGAGGACTTCAATGCTGCGCGTAGCACTGACTGAACGCACCTGAAGCCCATTTTCGGAGCGGTTAGCAGCTAAAAGCTGGAGCGTATAAAGTCATCCACATCTTTGTGCAGTTTTTCCCGCTGCTTCTTGTCGATGTACATCATGTGCCCAGCTTCATAATAGGTAAAGCTGATGTTCTTGCGAATCGATGGCTCCAGATTCATGTGCGACACGGTGTGCTCAATGCCATCAAAGGGCGTGGCGAGATCGTAGTATCCGCAGACCACCAGCACTTTCAGCGTTGACTCCTGGGTCATGGCTGAGCGTAAGGCTTCCGCTACGGCGCCGGGTTGGCCCTGGTCCCAGGGTTGCACGCGCGCGCTGACGGTGTAGTACGCATCGGACTCCCATTTGAGGTCGCGGCGCACGTGGTCCTGGAACATGGCTACATAAGCGCCTTCATAGGAGGCTTCGCTGGAATCGTATTCTGGACGTTCTCCCGCGGCGTCTAAATCCATGCCGGTAAACCGTGAATCAAGTCTTCCCACGGTGAGGCGCTTGTCGCGCAGCAACTCTTTGAACCATCTCTGCGGGCTGACGCGAAGATTGGTTTCTTCAATGTACTTGGCGGAGAGCCCGGTCAGGCGCACAAGGCCTTGAATGACTTTCTGGCGTTCCGCCGGAGGCAGTTGGTCGCCCTTTTCTAGCGCTGCCGCATACTCGCCATGGGCGAACTCGCGCGCCTTCTGCGCAACCGCTTCAATACTTTCCTTCTGTAGGTCAGCGGACAGGAGATGGTGGAACCATGCTGACGTCACAAATGTTGGCAGAAAAAATTTGGACCGATCATCGGAGCCCCAGTTCGCGAAGGCCACTGAGGAGACCAGCACAATTCCATTCAGGTAGATTTGATGGCGTTGCTGCAAGATGCTTGCGAGTTGCGCCGACCGCGTGGTGCCATAGCTCTCACCGATCAGGAATTTAGGCGAGGCCCAGCGCTCATTGCGCGTGAGGTGCTGGTAAATGAAGTCGGCGAAATACGTTGCGTCCTGCACAATGCCATAGAACTGCGATGTGTTCTCCCCCGGCGCGGGGCGGCTGTAGCCGGTAGAAACTGCGTCGACGAAGACCATGTCCGTGGCATCAAGGAAAGAACTTTCATTGTCCGCGATCGTGTACGGCGCCGGCATGCCGTGGCCGTCGTCCGTCAGCACAATGCGTTTCGGTCCCAGCCCCATGTGTGTGAAGAGAGACGCCGAGCCCGGCCCGCCGTTATAGACGTAGGAAATCGGACGCTTCGCGGTGTCGGCATCATCTTTTGTGTAGGCCACATAGAAGAAGGACGCCTTGGGCGTGCCATCTTCCGCCTTGACCAAGATTGTGCCGGTTGTGGCGGTGTAATTCATCTGCTGGTTGCCGATGTGGCCACTGTAATGCGTGACCACAGTCTTTTCTTCCGGAAGTTGCGCGCGCGGTGCTGAAGACCCTTGCGCGGCCTCGCCCGCCGGACGCTGCTGGGCCTGCTCGCCTCGCTGGCCGCGTCCGCGTTGTGGTTGCGAATCAACCTGTGCCATTGCAACGCTGATGGAAATCAAGAATGTCAGGACTTGGCCGGCGATGCGTTTCATTTTTTCCCCTTTGAAATGGAAGAATCAAGACTATTGAAAATAGTTTGTTTATTTTTTGAGAAGGTGGATTCTACAGGTTTCCCGCGCAGCGAACAATGCTTGTGTCCGAGGCTGCGGATGGATATTAGGTGAGCGGACCCATGTTTTTACAACATTTTTACAACTTGCATTTTTGAGCGGAGCGCCATGAGTAAGCAGTTCATAACGTATCCGATAGGCGCGGAGTCGAAAAATCGTCCGCGGGGCAATCGCTGTTTACGCATCCGGCGAGGCTGATTTTCAGATCGCCTGGCTTTCGAACTGGCCCGTGCGGAAGGCCATCCGCCGTTTTGCCACATTCGATAAAGCCACGGCCGAGTTACGGGATGTGGTTATTCCGTGATTCGAGTTGTTCTTCGGTTGAGGACTTGAGACCCCCGTTTTTGCGATACAGTCGTGGCCATGAAAATGGTTGCTATACAAGAGTGACCGTTTCATGTACTCTCCTTTTCCACCTGGCAGAGCTGCGAAAGCTCATGGAACCCTCATAACGGAGATCTACCATGAACAAGAAACCTGTCCTGGTTGATTTAGAAAAATTGCGGTCGCTCATCGCCGGACTCGATCTGGGCGACCAAAAGTGGAACGAGTACGTCGATGCTCGCTGGCTGAATTATATTGAGTGGTGGGACTCACGCGCTCGCAATGCCAAGCGGAAATACCAAATGCTGCGTGGCGCCGTTGTGGTCGCCGGAGCGCTGATTCCTGCCCTCGTGGGTCTCCGCGAATTACAGCCGCTGAGCAAACACGGCTGGATTTTTGCGGTCGCATCGATTGCGGCCAGCCTCGTTGTGGCCGTATGTGCGGGTATGGAAAGTCTTTTCAACTACGGCGATATCTGGCGGGAAAAACGCGCGGCGGCCGAACTCATCAAGAGTGAAGGTTTCAGTTTTCTGCAGTTGACAGGCGAATACAAAAACTGCAAAACCCACAAAGATGCACTCAAACGATTTACGGCCAACGTCGAGCAATTGATCCGCAGCGAGATCAAGGATTACATCGTGGCCGTCGCTCCCAAGGAACCCAGCCACACGCCGGGCGATGCCGGCACAGGACTGAAGAAGGATGATGCGCATTGAGCCGCGCGAATGCTCGCATCTCCTCAACCTCATTTCACTATTTCAATCGCTAACCAGTTTTGGTAAGCTTGCAACCCATCGCATGTGCGCACTCACCCCCTGTGGGCGCAGCGAAGGGCTCCAGAGTACGTCTGCAACGGCCAAGTGCTGTCATTCGAACTCCATCATTATCTTGCAACGTTGATTTGCGCGGCGTTTTTCGCGTAACCCAGGGAGGACCTTGTGGGCTTTGACGTGATTGTCATCGGCAGCGGTTTTGGAGGCGCAATCACCGCATGCAGGCTTGCCGAAGCCGGGATGAAGGTGCTCATCCTGGAGCGTGGCCGCCGCTGGGAGCCAAAGGCCGGGCCCGGCGTGACCGCTTATCCCCAGCACCTTACCGATCCCTGGATATGGGACCAAAATCATCCTGAGCTTTTCAACGGATGGACCGACTTTCGTCCTTTCGGCGCCATGAACGTAGTCGCGTGCGCCGGGGTCGGCGGAGGTTCTTTGATCTATGCCAACATCATCCGTGAAGCTCCGCCTGAGATTTTCAAAGACCCGTGGCCCAAGGAGATCACCAAGCCGGAGTTGCAGCCCTACTACAACAGGGTAGCGGACTTTCTTGACGTTCAGCTTCTTCCCGTCGATCAGTGGAACCCGCGCGTCCGCCTGATCAAAGAAGGAGCGGAAAAGATCGGCGCCGGAAGCCGGTGGGCGACGGTGCCACAGGCGGTGGCCTTCCGCAAGGACTGGAAGCTTGACGTGGCGCATCCTCCGACGGAAGCCGATTCGGTTGAGCACACCAACAAGCACGGCGTGAAGCAGGGTACTTGCATCCACGCGGGAATCTGCGACTTTGGCTGCCCTACCAAGGCCAAGAACACTCTGGACGTTAACTATCTTCATATCGCACAAAAGGCTGGAGCGGAGATACGTCCGCTGCACATGGTGCGGAGAATTGAACCCCAGGGCACACGTTATCGCGTTGTTTTTGATCGAATTGAAAATGGCAATCTCATTCCCGGAAGTGAAGATGCAGACCGTGTGATTGTGGCGGCTGGGTCCATGGGTTCCACCGAACTGCTGCTCCGCTGTCGTGATCAGTTCAAGACCTTGCCCAACGTCAGCAGGTTCCTGGGAAAAAATTGGAGCAGCAACGGCGACCTTCTGACCACCGCATTCTATAAAGACCGGATGATCTATCCCTATATCGGCCCGAACATCAGCAGCGCGATTGATTTTGGCGACGGCAGCCGTGACGGCCAGGCTTTTGGCATTGAAGATGGTGGTCTGCCCAACCTGTTGCGCAAGCACTCTGACGCGGCAACGGCGGTCAATGCGCCCATTGCCAAGCACCATCCTTTTCAGAGGATTATTGCGTGGCTGCAAAAGGAACTTCAGATGGCGGACCCGTTTCCGCACCTCATGCCCTGGTTCGCCAACGGGGTTGACGCCGGCAACGGCGAGTATCGGTTGAAACGACCGTGGTACTTCTTTGGCCGCAAGCACCTTCATTTGCACTGGGACATTACCAAGTCCCTCCCGGTTTTTGAGGCCCAGATCAAAACTCACGTAGAGCTTTCCCAAAAGACCGGCGGACGCGCGCTTGTTCTGCCCTGGTGGAAAGAGGCCCTCATCTCGCCGCATTCGCTGGGCGGATGCAACATGGGCAACACCGCGCAGACCGGCGTGGTGGACCATGCGGGAAAAGTTTTCGGGTACGAGAATTTATACGTAATCGATGGCGCAACGATTCCAACGCCGCTGGGGCTGAATCCTGTGCAGACCATCGCCGCGCTGGCGGAGCGGGCCGCGGCGATCATGATTGCCAAACGCCCGGCTGTGCGCTGAGCGGCACCAGCGTGGAATAAAGTTGCGTTCGGGAAACAGTAGTTTTGTGCTGGCTTCGTGAAATATCGCGTTGAAGGGTATTAAAATCGGCCTGAATTCCGCCACCATTGAAACTCAATCATTCTTGCTGCGCAGGGAGGATCCTAATGAGCTATGACGTGATCGTAATCGGCAGCGGTTTTGGAGGAGCAGTCACGGCCTGCCGCCTGGCGCAAGCCGGCATGAAGGTTCTGATTCTGGAACGTGGCCGGCGCTGGGAGCCAAAAGCCGGGCCCGGCGTGACCGCGTATCCAGAGACCCTGGAAGATCCATGGATTTGGGACCAGGAAAATCCTGAGCTGTTCAATGGATGGACGGATCTGCGCATGTTCAAAGGCATGTCCGTGGTCGCGGGTGCGGGCGTGGGCGGAGGTTCGCTGATCTATGCCAACGTCTCCATTGTTCCTCCTGACAGCGTTTTTAAAGCTCCGTGGCCGCCCGAAATCACAGCCGACGAATTGCGTCCGTTCTATAAGCTTGCCGGGGAAGTTCTGGATGTGCAGTTTCTTCCGCAGGACCAGATCAATCCTCGCGTCACTCTGATGAAAGAAGCTGCGGGAAAAATTGGCGCGGCGGACCGCTTTGAACAGCTTCCCATCGCCGTGAGTTTCCGTCCTGATCTGAAGCTCGACCCTGCCAATCCTCCCACGGAAGCTGATTCGTTACAGCACAAGAACAAGCACGGTGCAATCCAGGGCACGTGCGTTCACTTGGGCCGGTGCGATTTTGGCTGCACCGTCAAGGCCAAGAACACGCTGGACGTGAACTATCTGTTTTTAGCCGAGCAGACCAAGCTGACTGAGGTGCGCCCGCTGCACTTTGTTACCAAGATTGAGCCGCAGGGCAGCGGCTACCGTGTCTCCTTTGACCGTCTGGAAAATGGAAAACGCATTCCCGGCACGGAAGACGCCGGCCGCGTGATTGTGGCCGCGGGTTCGCTCGGTTCCACTGAGTTGATGCTCCGCTGCCGTGACCAGCACAAAACTCTTCCCGCGATCAGCGCGTTCCTGGGCAAGAACTGGAGCAGCAACGGCGACTTTCTGACCCCGGCTTTTTATGAGAACCGGGCGCTCTTCCCACGCATTGGCCCGACCATCAGCAGCGGAATTAATTTCCTGGACCGCAGCCGCGAGGGCCAGTCGTTCTTGATTGAGGATGGCGGTATTCCCAACATTCTGAACATGCACATGCAGGCCACCCAGAGCCCCAATGCTAAAGGCGTGAGCAAACAGGCCGGCGGCAAGACCCATCCCTTTGAGCAACTCGTTGATTGGCTGAAAGAAGAATTGCAAAAAGACAGTCCCATTACGGACACCATGCCCTGGTTTGCCAACGGCGTTGACGCCGGCAACGGGGAGTACGAACTCGCCCGCCGCTGCTGGCTCTTTGGCATGGGCTTGCGGCTCAACCTGAAGTGGGACGTCACAAAATCCATTCCCTCATTTCAAGCGGAGATCAATACCCAGGTCGAGCTTTCGAACAAGACTGGCGGCCGGCCCTTCCCCGCTCCTTGGTGGAAAGAAGCGCTCATCACGCCGCATCCTCTGGGCGGATGCAACATGGGCAAGTCTGCGCCGGAGGGCGTGGTGGACCACACCGGGCAGGTGTACGGGTACAAAAATCTTTACGTGATCGATGGCGCGATTGTGCCCACGCCGCTGGGCGTGAACCCATCACGCACCATCACCGCGCTGGCAGAACGCGCGGCAAAAATCATGGTCGGGCATTAACAGAACAGCAATTTGCAGACGCATCCACGGCGCCGCTCTTCCGTGGCCGAAGCGCTTAGAATTTCCGCGACCCCGGTTTTCTTGGCATCATGAACCCGGAAAACGACGCCGTCTACCTTCCGCTGAAGAAGGGCAGCAATGAGCTGGTGCTGGCCGTCAGCGAACTCGGCGGCGGATGGGGATTCATTGCCGCTTAGCGGAGCTGGAGAACTGAGCTTCCTAATTTTTCGCAACCCGGTTCTTACTCAGTCGTGTCCTTCCGGCCCAAATACAGAAAGAAGATGGCCGTCAGGATCTTTGAAGTGGGCCGCCCAGTCGGTGGGCGTGATCTGGCGCGGCTCGGACATAAAGACCACGCCCTGAGCGATTAGATTGTTACGCGCCGCGCGCACGCTCTCCACCTGGAAGACGACCTCGGTGGCCCCGGCGATATGAGGAGCAGACCTGGTGTGTCCCGGGCTTAGTCCCAGCATCACCGTCCCGCATTGCAGCAAAGCAAGCTGCGGTTCCTGCATGAGCACTTTAAGGCCCAGTTTGCCTTGGTAAAACGCCAGGGACAAGGGAAGATCGCGCACGCCGAGCATGACGGCGCTAATACGGGAAAGCTGGACCAGTTCTGCCATAAGATCCTCCGCCAGAGAAGTTAAATATATTTAGCAAGGCTAAGTAATAACGGACGCGTTGACCTTTGTCAAGAAAATAGTTAGCCTAGCTAATTGATAACCAAGGGTGCAAAGATACGAAGGGGACAAAGATAAAAGACACAAAGACAGAAGAGCTGGCCGACCACCTGCACAGCACCGCCATCCATCTGCTGCGGCTGGTCCGCGTACAGGATGCCGCCAGTGGCATTAGCCCGGCCCGATTGTCCGCGCTTTCCGTGATCGTCTTTGGCGGACCCGTTTCGCTGAATGACCTGGCCCGCGCCGAGCAGATGCGTCCGCCTACCGCCAGCCGCATTGTGGACGCGCTGGAAGCAGAAGGCCTGGCGCGCCGGAGTGTGAATGAGCAGGACCGCCGCGCTGTTCAGATTGAAGCCACGGAAAAAGGCGTCGCCATGCTCAAGCAAGGCCGCAAACGGCGGGTGAAGTTTCTGGCAGCGCATCTTTCCCGGCTGAGTGGAGCAGAGCTTAGAGATATCGAGCGCGCGGTGCAAGCCATCCAGAAAGCGATGAAGAAGGCGTGATGTTGATTCGGCAGGAAAGAACACCGGCGAGAGCGCCGTTGCCATACGAGTGTGGGTTGGATGAACGCAGGGTGGACTCACGGGAGTCGTGTGGCATAGCCGCCCCGGCTGTGTCAGGAAAAATGTTGGGACACATTGAATGAGCAGAATCGATACAGAAAAAACCCCTTCGCAAAAGCTTACGGTGCGAGTGCAAACCGGTGGAGTGGAAATCGTGGGCCAACTGGCGGAAGACTGGCGGAGGCTCTGCGATGCAGATTCCGACGGCGAAGCATTCTACCGTCCGGAATGGATCGAAGCGCATTTGCGCGCCTTCGCGCCCCAGGCAACGGTGATTGTTATTTCTGCCTGGTCAGCGGATCGTTTGCGCGGCGTTCTGCCGCTGATGCGGGAGCGTGCGTTTCTCTCCGGCATGCCGGTCGTGCGACTGCTGGTTCCCGCCGGGCTGTATTCCTGTCGTGCGGGCTTGGTTTGCCGCCAGAGTCAGAAGGAAGAAGCGGAAGAAATCCTGCGCGCTCTGTGGCAGGCGGTCAAAGAGCTGCCTGGCTGGAATGTTCTTGATGTCTCATTTGTGCTGGAAGGCAACGGGCTCGACAAAATTTCCATCATCGCCGCTGCGGAAGGTTTTCCGGTGGCGCGCAAGCGCATGATGCAATCGCTTTATCTGCCGATGGCAGCTTCATCCCCAGGACAGCCGCCTTGGCTCGCGGGAACGCGTCCCAAGTTCCGGGCAAACCTGCGACGGTCGCGCCGCCAACTCGAAGAGCAGGGAACGCTGGTGCTGAAACATTGCAGCACCGCCGACCCGGAAGCGCTGGGGCGCTTTTACGATCTTGAGGCCTCAGGATGGAAAGGCGAGCAAGGCACCGCGATCAAATGTGATCCGCGCACGCGCCAGTTCTACGATGCCGTGGCTCAGGCGGCGGCGCAGTATGGATATCTCTCACTCGACTTCCTGGAGTTGAACGGAAAGTCAATCGCTGCGCACTTTGGTTTGAACCTGGGCGGGCGCTATTACCTTGCCAAGGCCGGTTATGATGAGACCTATCATCGCCAGGGGCCGGGGCAGCTTTTGACTCATGAGGTGCTCAGTGAGTCTGGCGCACGCGGCCTGAGCGAGCTAGACTTCGTTGGCCCCGCCACGTGGGACGAAAGCCGCTGGGCCTCCGCGCGGCGGACGCACTTCCGCATTTTCATCTTCCGCAAGAGCCTGTACGGCCGCCTGCTACATGCCATCCGAATTTCCGCTCACGACGCCGTGAAGTCACTGCTGAAACGCGGCCCGGACGAGAACACTCCCTTGGAATTGCTAGGCAAGCCGCAGGGCGCGGACAACGAATCGGGAGCGGGATCTTAGGCAAAGCTATGCCATCGCGTAAGGACATTTCGCCGGTGTTTGTGGAAGGACTGGACGTTTCCGCGTACGGCATTGCCCGCAGCGTAGGCCGGCATGGTGTGCCGGTGTATGCGCTGAATGACCGGCTGCATGACTCGTTGCGCTTCTCGCGGTACTGCCGTGGGTGTTTTGTCTATCCGGATGATCCCGCGCAGCCGCGCACCTATGCGGGTGATTCGGTGGCGAATGAAGATGTTCTCTGCCAGCTTCTGCTGGAGTGGAGCGCGGGCTTCACGCAAAAGCCGGTGCTGTACGCCACGTCGGACTGGTTCGCGCGCTTTCTTTCCAACCGCCAGCAGGAACTGTCGCCGCGCTTTCTCTTTCACTGGGTCGCGCCCGACTTGTTCAACACCATCGTGGACAAAGGCCGCATGGTCCGCTTCTGCGAGAGCGCCGGGGTCCGCATTCCCCGCACGCATATTACCCGCGCGGAAGACGATATGGCTCAGGTGGTGCGCGATTTTGTCTATCCCTGCCTGGTGAAGCCGATCCATCGCTATACCGCGGGCTTTCCCCTGGAGATGGCAAAAGTGTTCATCGCCGACGCGCCGGAAAAAGTTGCGTCATTCTTTGCCCGCTATCCGCAGTTGAAAGGCGCCACGCTGATGCAGGAACTTATTGAAGGCGGAGATGACCAGGTGTTTCAATACACCGCGTTGGTGAACAACGCGGACAAGGTCGCGGCCTGGTCCACGGTGCGCAAGCTGCGGCAGTTTCCCGCCGGCTACGGCAGCATGTGCTACGGGAGAACGGAACGCAATGAAGCGTTGGCCGCCGAGTCCCTAAAGCTGTTGCGCGCATTGGGCTATCGCGGATTGGGCTCTCTGGAATTCAAGTACCGGCAGAAAGACGGCGGATATTATTTCATTGAGATGAACACGCGGCTACCCTGGTACAACGGCATCTTTGCCGACGCCGGCGTCAACCTGGCACACCTTGCGTATCGTGATCTTGCCGGTCCTGCTGAAGCTTCCGCACCGCCCACCCAGCGTGAAGACACCACCTGGGTGGGATTTCACAACTACGCCGCTTGGCGTCGGGAAACCAGAAGTGAGCGTCCTATCAACTTGGGGAAGTTCGTTGCCAGCGTCGCCCGCGCGAAGTCGTACGCGTGGTGGAACTGGAAAGATCCCGCGCCGTTTCTAGGTTCCGGCGTTTTCGCACTCCGGCGGGCTGCGGGAAAGGTCTTGCGGCGGTTGGGGTTGCGGTAGGGCAAAGCGTTCAAGTCCTGCGCATGATTGTCTTTATGGCTCTTTTCGGGCACTCGCCTTCAGATTTTTTAAGTGAACCTTCGGCCGGTAATCGTCTTAAGATAGGTAGCCAGTAAACGTCGTAGGTGAAACAAAATTTGAAGAACGAAGGGAAACCATAGAAATGAGAATCAAAGGAAGAATGAGCTATATAAGGTTGCTTGTCCCTGTCCTGCTGGTCGTGGGAGTGCAGATATTTGCGCGGGCCGCGGCGGACAGCAGAATGCCGGTGGCCGGTCCGGCTTCACACACAACGGCGAGACCGCATGCCGACGTGCTTCTAATTTCTGACCGAACCTTCATTATGAAGAGTATTGGGGGAATCGGGAACCAAGGCTTCAAGTCGCAATCAGCGGGGTCCGGCTGCTCCTCTAGTATCTTCTCAATTGGGGTTGCAAAGCCCTCCTCACGCGAATGCCCGATACCAGATTGCGCAGCACCACCTCCTGGGTGCTACTACGAAGGGCCGCCAGATACGGCCCCCAACGGCTGCCCGATTAACTGCGGACATCTGGTGTGCGGTCCTGATATTAACTAATTCGTCCAGATCGCTGGATCTGCTGAGCGAGGGGCCTCATGCTCTCAGAATTCGAATGGAAGTAGTGATCCGGACGGAAACGCTGAGGACGTGGCCCTAGCGCGAGTGCTCTGGCAAACAAACTAATCAAAAAGCCGTTGTCGTGGCGTAACTTGAGTTGTCAGTTAGGCCAGGAAGACAACGGCTTTTTTTTAGGACAGAACCCAAATTCCTTGAGAAGAACTTTGCAGCGGGAACTTGGGATTTCCGCAGCTTTCTTGTGAACGGGCCAGAAGGGTCCAGAAAGGAAAGAGCCAGAAAAATTTGATCATCCACTCCAGCGCCATCAGGCGGAACGCCCTTCGGATACTTGTTGACTCGCTTCTTCGTAACCACACGCAGCCTGTTTCTGGGTCGGTTGTAATTAGCGCGGTTATCTCATTTTAGGGTTCAGCCGAACTGTAGACGAAAAAGCAGAAATCACCGTAACCGTTTGAAGAAAATTGGTCGGGGCGACAGGATTTGAACCTGTGACCCCCTGCGCCCAAGGCAGGTGCGCTACCAGGCTGCGCTACGCCCCGACAAGATCAAAAAGCAGATGTAATGTCATTGTATCGTGAATTTGTTGCGCAGTACTCTCGTGAAACATGGCGGACGCCAGGGCAGGCACACTCCTTTTCGAAATTCCGGCTATAATCGCCCGCGTACGGGACGCCAATTGTTTCATGAAGAGGGAATTTCTCCATGGCTCGTTGGGCCCTTCCGCTGATCTTCAATCTCTGTAATTCATGTGCCGTTATTGCCGTGGCTCAGGTGCAGACCCCTGGGGATGTGCCCTTTGCCGTTCCAATGGCTGGAAATACCAACATGATCCATCTCAGCAGAAGTCCCAGGGACAGTCTCCGTTGGTACGGTTTTCGAACCGTCCGGCCAAAGCTCTCCATTGCCACCGTAGGCGTCCTCCAGCAAGGGTTCCATGGGCTGAAATGAATCTACTGCGACAAGTGAACCCGTCCGCCGACCAGGACAATGCCGGGACTAGTTCCTGTTTCCAGAACGTCCAGACCAGCCACGTGAAAGGAGCAGTGGGCGATGCATTTGGAGCTAATATTACGAAAACCAGAAAACATCAGGGGAAAAAACAGGGGTGTAGAGTGAGGCGGAAGGAGTGATTGCTTATCCCACGGCAAGGGCAAACAGACTATCTGTTCTGGGTTTTCCAGGGTGCTGCCAGAAGCGTTTCGCAAACCCGGGTATCTCAGCAGCGGGTTCCCAAATGCCACTTTTTGGCAGTCTTTCAACAAAGAAGACGTTACTGGGGTTTGAATGCTCAAAAGTCATGGCGATGGCCCCTGAAATCAATCAATTCTTAAGTACATCGGGCCTTTCTAAAATTGGAGCCTTGTACTACTCAGGGTGTTTAAAAGATTCGCCCCGCGATGGCGCAGGCGTTGGTTCAGCCTCAGAATTTGGGCCTTAATTCGGTAAGGCCCAAAGGCAGTTTTTGCGTCTGACCGTTTTTGAGAGATTTGCAATTACTAACGAGAAAACTTAGCAAAGGCGATCGTCCCATTTTGGGAAAATTCTGTTCCGGATTCGGAAATTAATAACAAGCCCAATAGTTTGTTATGGATACAGATGGCTGGTCAAAAATCATGCGCCTGTCTTAGGAGATGAACTAAAATGACAAGTACAATCGCAACGATTGCCTTGATTGTTGGCTTTCTTTTGTCGGCCACTGGAGGCAGCCCTAATTCAACGGGAAACACTCACAGTTCAACTGTTCAGAACGATGCGCCGTGGCCCCAATGTGTACCGGCTTGTCAGCCACCGATGATTCACTGATTTCAAAGGTGACTGCCGTAACTTAAGCCGATCATGGATCCCGCCAATAACGCTTGTTCCGTGACCCGGGAAGAAGTATGCTGTACGCAGGATTTATGTCATTTTCGACGGTAATTCACGAGGTTTGGTTTCTAGGGCTGGTTCTCCAGGTCCTCCTGGCTGTGGTTTTGATGGTCAGGGGCATGTGGAAGAAGTTTCCCATCTTTACCACGTATACGTTGTTCAGCCTCTTGGAAACTGCCGTTCTTTATGCTGTCTTTCGCAACCAAGTTTTGTACACTTATTTTTATGTGATTGGCGAAAGCGTCCTGTATATTCTGGGACTTGCCTTGGTGTATGAGATATTCATCCACCTGTTTGCCGCGCAGCCGGCGCTGCGCAAGATGGCCGGGATGGTTTTCCGGGTGGTGGTGTTTCTGCTGGTGTTGCTTGCCGGCGCGGTCCTTTATCTGAAGGCTCCACTCATTGCTCCGCATGGTAGCGGCGGCATAAGCGCCCTCTTGATTGTGGAGGAGTCCGCGCGGCTCTTGCAAGTAGGCCTGATTATGTTTCTTTTCTTATTTTCGAGCGCCTTTGGATTGCACTGGCGCCAGCACGTATTTGGGATTACCTTGGGCTTGGGGATTGCGACTGTAGTTGAGTTGGTGGCGGTGACCGTGGCGCTGCATGCCGGGCCGACTCTGGTGAAGGTATTGAACCTTGCCCACGTGGCGTCGTTTGATTTCAGCATTATGATCTGGCTTGGTTACCTGGCGCTGCCGGAGCGGGTTACAAACCGAGCCGACGTGCCCCATCGGGCGCAGCTTGAGCAGTGGAACCAGGCAGTTACGGAGCTAATAAGCCGATGATGATTACCGTTCTAGTTATCGCACTCGCGGTGTGTGCCGTCACGTTGTTTTATCTGGCGGTCCGCAGTCGTATAAAACAATCCGGACAGTCTATCCGGCCGGTGAACCTCAAAGCTTTCCGCACCCTTATGGACCGGGGCGACGAGTACTTTCTAAAGGAAAGACTCCCACGCTCCAAATTTACGAAGTTGAAGCGGCAGCGTATTCGCGTGACCGCGCGTTATGTGGGCAGAATCGCCGGGAATGCTTCCGCGGTCTTACACATGGGGGAAGCCGCGCGGCTCAGCCCTGCCCCTGAAGTGGCGCAGACAGCGGTCCAGGTGATGGAACTGGCCACGCATATCCGTCTGCAATGTCTGCTGGCGATGACAAAATTGGCGGTGGAATATGCCTTGCCGTCGCTCCAGCTTACTCCAGCCATGCTGGTGCCAAAGTATCAGGTCCTGCGGGAAAACGTCTCCCGTCTGGGCAACCTGCAAAGAGGCAACGTTACTCCGTTGGCCGCAGGTATCTAGCTGGTTGGCTGTCTTTGAGAGAAGCCCTGCGGAAACGCGGGGCTTTTCGCTTTAGTGAAGGTGTTATTCCGATGCGCTTCGCCGAGGAATCAGCTCCGTAGGACTTATTGTCAACCCCAAACAGTAGCAGAGCAGATCCTCGCCACTTCGTCTCGTTAACGCTCGCCGAATCGCGTTTGTGCCCTGGCGGTTTGCATTTAGAATAAACATTATGCTTTTACAAGGAATTTTTCCGGCTGTAACCACGCCCTTTTATCCGGACGGAGCGGTTTACTACAAGAAAATCGAACACAATATTGACCGTTATTCGCGCACGCCGGTTGCCGGCATGGTGGTTTTGGGATCGACCGGCGAGGCCGTAATGCTGAGCGATGACGAACGCCGGGAGGTGTTGCGCGTCACCGCCGAAGTGGCCACGCCGGACAAGGTCCTGATCGCGGGCACTGGAGCTGAGTCCGTGGTGGAGACCCTGCGGTTAACGGAATATGCCGCCAGCCTGAACTATGACGTTGCCTTGGTGCGCACGCCGCACTTTTATCGTAATCAGATGAAGCCTGAAGCCATGCTCGCTTTCTATCGCACCGTGGCCGATCGTTCGCCTCTTCCTGTGCTGCTTTACACCGTGCCTCCTTTTACCGCATATGACTTGCCGCTGGAGGTCATTGTGGCCCTGGCGGACCATTCCAATATCGTCGGGATCAAGGAGTCTAGCGGTAACGTAGAGAAAGTTGCCGCCACGGTGGCGGGAACGCGTCATATCAAACGAACTATTGAGGTCACTGAAATTCAGCAAGCAGTCACCGCGCGCATGCTGAAGGCCCCGGCGGAAAATGGTGGCCAGCTGGTAACTCTGGGAGAAACCGCTGGCGGAGGAAACGTTGCGGTCACAGCCAAGCCCAAGCTCAAGACGCGCAGCAAGGAAGTGGGTTTCCAGGTCCTGGTAGGGGCCGCTCATACCGTGCTCGATTCACTGCAAGTTGGGGCGAGCGGTGCGGTGGTGGCCTTTGCCGCTCCCGCTCCTACGATTTGCTTTGAAATTCATGCTGCCTGGAGAGACAATGATATAGAGCTGGCGCGGTTCAAGCAGCAAGGCATCGCACCAGTGGCCAAACGGGTGGTGGCTGAACTGGGAATCCCTGCGATCAAGTACGCCATGGATCTAAACGGGTATTACGGCGGTCCTCCCCGGCTCCCCTTGTTGCCGTTAACCGCGGCCCAGAAGTCGGAAATTGAGTCGCTTATGGCTTTATTTCGAAATTGACCCCGGTATTCCGGTTTGATGGTACAGTACCAAAACCTTACATTATGCTTGGGAGCATGTGTCCTGGATGTAAACGTTGGTTTTTGGGCCAATGTAAAGGGATGAAAATCGGTGCCGGCGATTTGGAGTTTTACCGTCCGGGCGTTTATTTTTGGAAATTATACCCAGCTGATTCGGGCGCCAAAGTTTTAGGAAAGATGAATTTATCGGTTGCAAAAGGGCAGGCAAATTTTGGATGTCCGCTCCTGGATGATCGGCAACTTCGGTAGTTCAAGGCGAATACAGTGTTGTCAGCAGGAAAGAAATTACGCGATTTGCGGGAGCAAATGGGGCTCACTCTGCGCGACGTAGAGGTCTCCAGCACCCAGTTGGCTGACTCGCGTGGGATTGAGGAGTTCATCATCAACCCCAGCCGCCTCTCTGATATTGAGACCAAAGGCGTGATCCCGAGCATCTATCGCCTGTACGTCCTTTCCGTGATTTATCGCGCTGATTTCACGGAGCTCCTCAAGTTATATGGTGTGGACCTGAGCTCAACGGCGTCCGACTTCGCGATTTGCCGGCCGGGTAAGACCCATCGTCTGGAAATTGCCGCCGGACGGGGTACGGTGCAAATCCCCGTCAAACTTGATCCCGGTTTCGATGTGCGCCACTCCACGGACCTGGGCCGTATGATCGAGGACTGGGGCGTTGTTCCCCTGCAATACCTGCAAGAGCTTTCCAAGAAGAAATACACGTACGCTTACATCGGCATGGAAGACTTGACCATGTATCCGCTGCTTCTGCCTGGTTCATTTGTCCAGGTGGATGAAGATCGCAGCCGGGTGGAAGAAAAGAAATGGCGCTCTGAACTGGAGCGTCCGATTTATTTTGTTGAAACCAGAGAAGGCCATGTTTGCTGCTGGTGTTCCGTGCGGCGAGGAGAGATTGTATTGCAGTCGCACCCGCTATCGCCGGTGCCGGCGCGCATTCTCAAACATCCTCAGGAAGCTGAGGTCCTTGGCCAGGTGGTGGGTGTGGCTATGCGCCTGGGTGAGTGGTACGCTCCTGAAGAGCCAGAGCAACAACCGAGTCCTGCAATAGCCGAAGGTGAGCCGAAAGAACTGCGTCGCCGTTGACCGGGGCTTTCAGCTTGAATGATTCCGGATCCAAGAATTCTTGCTCGTCCGGCCGTGCCACGGCTTCCTGATATTCCTTGTAAATTCCGCTGACGGGTATCTCTACCAGCTCTCGCGCCGCGTCCGCGTGGGCGGTGTGAATGGCCTCTTGCGTGGGACGGTTCCCAAAGGCGCGGGCAAACCCCCAATGCACATAACTCCCGCCACTGGTCTGCAACGAGCAAATATAGGCGAGCTTTTCCACCAGGGTAGGCAGTGCGCTCAAAGTGCGTTTTTTGAAATCTTCAGCAGCTTTGAAAATCATAGGCGTTTTTCACCCCACAAACGGTCATATCGGCAGCATTTGTAAGCAACTAGGGGAATTTACGTGAAAAACATAACACAATCTAAGGTGGTGTAAAGCATTTTTACTTTCTGTTCTGAATTCCGGAACTTCCATCACGAAAGTAACGCGATCTCCGCGTATCATTGTATTTTCGATATTTGTTCGCCTAATATAGCGGCGATATATTCATTTTTTGAAAATGCTTTTGCAGCCCCCGATCCAAGAGGCATTTTGCACGGGATTTTCGATCTGTTACATTCAGTCGAAAGGTGAACCTAAAGAGCATGCGCGTTCTCATCGCTGGTGGTGGCACCGGCGGGCACGTTATCCCGGCGCTGGCCATTGCGCGTGAACTGAAATCGCGCTATGACGCGGAAGTATTGTTCCTGGGCACCGCCCGCGGCATGGAGAACCGTTTGGTCCCGCAGGCTGGCTTTGGTTTGATGAAGGTCAAAGTCGGGGCGCTCAAGAATGTAAGCCTGCTCACGCGCGTGCGAACGCTCCTTGCTCTCCCGCTGGCCATTGTCGCAGCCAGCAAAATCATTAAGGTTTTCGATCCCGACGTGGTAGTGGGCGTCGGCGGATATGCTTCCGGCCCCGGGATGGCGGCTGCCATCATGCTTCGCATTCCGACCCTGGCTTTTGAGCCGAACTACGTCCCCGGATTCGCCAACAAACTGGTGGGACATCGAGTGTCGGCGGCGGCGGTCCACTTTGAGCAGACAAAGAAATATTTTCGCAATGCGCAAGTCGTGGGTGTGCCTATCCGGTCTGAGTTTTTTAATAATTCGGCTGCGGCGAACAACAGCCGGCCGCCGACCCTGCTGGTTTTCGGCGGCAGTCAGGGGGCGCAGGCAATCAACCAGGCCATGATTGCCGCGGTCCCGGAATTGCAGCAGAAGATTCCCGGGCTGCGCGTCATCCACCAGACAGGTGAGGGCGACTATAATGACGTTCAAGCGGCCTACGCGCGTGCAGGATTTCCAGCGGAAGTCTCGGCGTTCATCGATGACATGCCGCACGCCTTTGCCCAGGCTGACTTGCTGGTCTGCCGTGCCGGAGCGAGCACCGTGGCTGAAGCAACCGCGGCAGGAAAGCCGGCGATCTTTATTCCGTTTCCGCGCGCGGCGGACGATCACCAGCGCCGCAACGCGGAAGCTATAGTCGAGGGAGGCGCTGCTGTGCTGATCGCGCAGTCTGACCTGACGCCCGAACGGCTCGCGCAGACCGTCGCGGAGTTGCTCACGGACCGCAAGCGTCTGGAGGAAATGTCAAAGCAGGCGTTGACGCTTTCCCATCGGGACGCGGCGTGGCGCGTGGCCAGAATGGTGGCCGAACTGGCGGAGGCACGGCTGTGAAGCGTGAACTGGAAAACGTGTCATCCCGAATCCCAGCGGTGAGCGCCCGCGAGACGGTGTGGTGAGGGAACTGCTCTGCCGCGGCTTGGGTTCACAACGAATGCAGCAGAGCCGATTCCTCGGGCGAACACCTCGGAATGACACGTTGGTAGATGCTTAAAATACTGCTGGTTTGGAGCGGAGCGACACGACACGGGCAAAGAAATTGTAGTGGCGAGACCGATTAGCGCGCCGAGCCTCTGCATCAAGTGCGAACAAATGACGGCAGGTGCCTCGCTCACTGAGCGGGTTGGAGCGAAGCGACATAAACTTAAAGACACATAAAGAATGTTTGCCAAAATACAAAGAATTCATTTCGTGGGCATCGGTGGGATCGGCATGAGCGGTATTGCTGAGGTCCTGCTCACGCTTGGCTATAAAGTCTCCGGCTCTGATCTGAAAGGCTCCGCGGTGACCGAGCGTCTGGCGGAAAAGGGCGCCATCATTTTTGTCGGTCATCAGGCGGAGAACATTACCGGCTCCGAAGTTGTGGTGGCTAGTTCCGCCATCGCCCGCGGCAATGTTGAAATCACCGCGGCCCATGCTCGGCATATTCCGGTGATCCAGCGCGCCGAGATGCTGGCGGAGTTGATGCGCTTGAAATACGGCATCGCCGTTGCCGGGATGCATGGCAAGACCACCACTACCAGCATGATAGCTGCGGTGCTTTCCGCCGGCGGTCTTGATCCCACCGTGGTCGTGGGCGGCCGCGTGGACGCTATGGGCTCCAACGCGCGTCTGGGCAAATCGCAGTACCTGGTGGCGGAAGCCGATGAGAGTGACCGCTCCTTCCTTAAGCTTTCTCCTATCCTGGCCGTGGTGACCAACATTGATCGTGAGCACATGGATTGCTACCGTGACATGGCGGACGTGGAGCAGGCGTTTCTCGATTTTGTCGATCGCGTGCCTTTCTATGGCATGGCGGTCCTCTGCCATGATGACGAGCGTCTGCGCAATCTTCTGCCTCGGCTGGCCCGCCGCGCCACCACCTACGGAGTCGGCCCCGATGCCGATTTCCGCGTGTTAGGCGGCAAGGTGCAATGCACCAGCAATAAGCACTACTCCCATTTTTCCGTCGAGTACCGCGGCGGATCGCTGGGTGAATTCCATTTGCAGGTCCCGGGCGACCACAACGTGCTCAATGCCACAGCCGCTGTGGCTGTGGGCATCGGGCTGGATATTGCGCCGGACCGCATCCGTGAAGGGTTGGAGAACTTTGCCGGTGTGGATCGCCGCTTCCAGCACAAAGGCCGGGCGAGCGGCGTAAGCGTAATCGACGACTACGGCCATCATCCCACGGAGATTCGCGCCACTCTGGCTGCGGCGCGCCAGTGCGGATTCAAGCGCGTCCACGTGGTCTTTCAGCCGCACCGCTATACCCGTACGCGCGATCTCTTAGATGAATTCGCCGCCGCCTTTTCCGATGCCGACACCGTCTTTGTTCTCGATATCTATGCCGCCAGCGAGTCTCCAATTTCCGGCATCACCGGCGAGCGCATGTCTGAAGCGATTCAGGCGGCGGGTGGCAGCCGGAGCAAAACCGCGCGCTATATGCCGTCTTTTGACGATGCCGCGCGTGAGGTTGTTGCCGTAGCCGAAGACGGCGACATGGTTCTTACCCTGGGCGCAGGCAGCATTTCTCATCTGGGAGCGCAGGTGCTGGAGCATCTGAAGGCCCGCGAGAAGAGAAGCGCCTAGAATTCAGCAATCGGCAATCAGCAAATCAGTAATTAGCATCCAGCCACTCAATTACCCTTGCTCCTGTTTTTTTGATCAGTGTGATCTGTGTCAATCAGTGGTAAGCATTCCCCTACTCTTCAGCGCTAGAGGGATGACGACCGGGTGCATAGCTGAAAGCTAAAGGCGGGCCATTGTAGAGAATATAAAGCGAAGCTAACAGGAGGGAACGGCTTCGTTGGAGAAGTACTTCTTCACCAAAAAACATAAAAAAATCGGTCTCAGCCTGAAATAACTATAGAAAAAGGTACAAAACCGGGTATATTGAGATTGGCGAACTCCGAGACCGACTCATTAAATGGCGCGCAACCTGATTGAGTTGAAGGACCAGGACGAGCCTCGCAAATCGGTGAACGCACGCGAGGACATCTCCGCACGCGCAGTTGACCTGGACCGCACAATAGATCTGGATCACGACGATGAAGCGCAGTTTCTGCGCACAGAGAGACGTGTGCCTGTCCGCCGTGGCGCGCTTCCGGCGAAAACAGCAACCTGGCTCAAGACTGGACTGGCTATTGGTGCTGTCGTCATCGTGTGCGGTGTGATGGCCAAGGTAGTTTACGAGTACGGCACACACTCATGGCGTTTCCGCATTGAGTCCAGCGATAACGTGGAAGTATCGGGCATGCACAACGCCCCGCGCGTGGATGTGATGGACGTGGCTGCCGCCGATATTGGGCGCAACATTTTTGCCGTTTCCCTGGACGAACGCAAGAAACAACTGGAACAGATTCCCTGGGTGGAATCCGCCAGCGTGATGCGCCTGCTGCCGAACCGCCTTGCTGTGAACATTCAAGAGCGCACTCCGGTGGCCTTTGTTCAGATCGGACCACGCATCAGTCTGATTGACGCGAACGGCGTGGTCATGGGAATGCCCGCCAACCGGCAAACCACATACTCGTTTCCTGTGGTCCACGGCATCACGGAGACGGAGGCGATTTCTTCACGCGCCGCGGTCATGAAGATCTACAACCGTTTGGTGCAGGAGTTGGATTCCGGCGACGCCGCGAATTACGTCCGTCAGTTGAGTGAGGTCGATCTCTCTGATCCGGAAGACGTAAAGGTCACGGTCAGCGACCCCGCTGGCACGGTGGTAGTGCACCTGGGCCCAACCAACTTTCTCAGCCACTACAAGCGGTACCTGGCGACGATCGCCGACGCGCGGCAGCAATTTCAGAATGTGCAATCGGTGGACTTGCGCTTCGAAGGACAGGTGGTTGTGAATCCGGACAGAAAAGAAGATGCGATTGTAAAAAAGGAAATCCACCACAAAGCCACGGAGTCACGGAGAAAACCAAAGAAGAAGTAAGAGGGTGAATCGGAACGCGTTATTTTATGAAGGCATCATGGAATGCGGAAGGCAAAAACGAATAAGCGGAGTTGGACTATTACGAACAGAAATTCACCACGGAGGTGTAGAGACGCGGAGAAAAAGCTTACCGCGGATCAATACTGATTGAAGAGGATTGAAACGGCGAAGAGCCGAATGCTGATTGCTAATTGCGGATTTTTGCGAATCGCCATTTGCTAATTGCGTTTTTTGCTAGAAGCTAACAGCTAGAAGCTAGCAGCTAGAAGCTAATTACTAAATTACTGAACCCTACGGACTACATACATTCATGAAACGAGATTCAAGCGACACGATTACCGTACTTGATGTTGGCAGCGCCAAGACCGTGGCGTTGATTTGCCAGGTTACTGATTCTGGTCTGCGCTACCGCGGTCATGGCGTGATGGAGAGCCGCGGGTCACGTAAAGGCATCATCGTCGAACTGGATAAAGCGGTGCAGAGCATCCAGAAAGCGGTGGAGGAAGCGGAAAAGATCGGGGAATGCTCGGTCGGCAATGCTGTGATTGCCGTGGCGGGATCACATATCAAGGGGGTTACCAGCCGGGGCGGCGTTACGCTTGGGTCGCGTCCGCGCGACGTTACCCGGGACGATATTCGTACCGCGGTGGAGAAAGCCCGCTCCGTGAGTCTTCCTGCGGACCGCGAGATACTCCACTTGCTGCCGCAGGAGTTCATTCTGGACGACCAGGCCGGCGTGCGCGATCCTGCGGGAATGATGGGCCGGCGTCTGGAAGTGAACCTGCACATGGTGACGGCCGCATCCAGCGCTACGCAGAACGTGGTCACCGCGGCGAATCGCGCGGGGCTGCAAGTGGACAACGTGGTCTATGAAGCTCTGATGTCGGCCGATTGCATCCTGCGCGCGGACGAGAAGGAGCTAGGCGTGTGCCTGGCGGACGTCGGCGCCGGGTCGACCGACCTGATCGTATACAGTGATGGCATGGTGGCGCATGCCGGCGTGATACCCGTAGGTGGCGACCACTTTACCAATGATGTTGCCGTTGGGCTGCGTACGCCGCTGGTGGCGGCGGAGAAAATCAAGAAATTGTTTGGGCATACGGTCAGCAGCAAGGTCCAGGAAGGAAATGAGATCGAAGTGCCGGCCGTGGGCGATAGGCCGTCCCGCTTGATGCCGCAGCGCTTCCTGGCGGAGATTCTTGAACCGCGCGCAATGGAGCTTTGCGAACTCATGCGCGATCATTTGCAGCAGGCGGGTGTGCTTGAATTATGCACTGCCGGTGTGGTGCTTACGGGCGGCGGTTCTCGCTTAACTGGAATAGGAGAAGTGTGCGAAGACATTCTGAAGCGGCCGGTAAGGTTGGCGTCGCCATTGCCCATCGCCAAGATGCCGGCACAACTGGCGGAGCCGGAATTTTCGACCGCGGTCGGATTGGCCATGTACGCGCATCGTACCACGGTGGCCAAGATGACTCAGGACCAGGGGTTTGGGTTCAAACTGCGGGCCTTGCTGACCCGCTTGGGAGCGTGATGGGAAGAAAGATTGCCAGAATCGCCGGAATTGCCAAGATCGCCAGGATTTTGTTGCGCAGCGGCTTTCAATTTTGGCAATTACCTGATTTTGGCAGTGATGGCAATCAACTCTAGGAGTGTGATGGCATGAGCGACGAAAAACAGAAAACGCAGCAGCCGGAAGGCGATATTCGCATTCACTTCAATGAAGATCCCCGCAACAACGCCAAGATCAAAGTGATCGGAGTGGGCGGCGGCGGCGGCAACGCTGTCAACCGGATGATCTGCGCCGGCGTGGAGGGCGTGGAATTTGTTGTAGCCAACACGGACTTGCAGGCTCTCCAGATGTCGCGTGCGCCGGTGAAGATACAACTTGGCACCAAGCTGACCAATGGCTTGGGCGCGGGCGCAAACCCGGAGATCGGCCGTCGCGCAGCCTTGGAAGATGCCGACAAAATTATTGAGGCTCTTGAGGGGGCTGACATGGTGTTTGTCACGACAGGGTTGGGCGGCGGCACTGGTACCGGCGCGGCGCCGATTATTGCTTCGCTGGCCAGTGAGATGGGAGCCTTGACCGTGGCGGTGGTGACCAAACCGTTTGCTTTTGAAGGGCGTCGGCGTCTGTCGCAGGCGGAGCGTGGACTCGCCGAACTGATTGACAGCATTGACACCACCATTGTGATCCCCAATGAAAAGCTGCTGGCTGTGGCGCAGAACGCCGGGTTCTTTGAGTCGTTCCGCATCGCCGATGACATCCTGCGCCAAGCCGTGCAGGGCATCTCAGACATCATCACGATTCCCGGCATCATCAACCGCGACTTTGCCGACGTAAAGACCATCATGCAGGGCATGGGTTATGCGGTGATGGGAACGGCCGTGGCCAAGGGTGAGCGGCGCGCGACGGAAGCCGCCCAGGCCGCCATTTCGTCGCCGCTGCTGGAAGCCGGCGCGATTGACGGTGCGCGCGGCATCCTGATTAACATTACCGGCTCCAGTTCGCTGAAGTTGTCGGAGGTGAATGAGGCGTCCACGATCATCCAATCCGCAGCCCATGAAGACGCGAACATCATCTTTGGCGCGGTGCTGGATGAAAAGATGAAAGATGACGTCAAGATCACGGTCATTGCGACGGGATTCAAGAGTGACCAGCCTCAGCGCAGGGAGCGCGCCGTGTCGGCGGCGCAGACGGCCATCACGTCTTCGCGGACGGCTTCGGCATACCAAATGCAGCAGCCGGCATCTAACTCTACGCGTGTTAATGGAAGCGCGGCGGCATATGCTTCTGGGCCAACTCGCGTTATCGCGCCCACGCGGGAGAACCCGAATCTGGCCTCAATGACCCAGGCGATCAAAGGCGCTGTGGAACAGGACGACCTGGATGTTCCGGCGTTCATCCGCAAGCGCGGTGAGGTGAATTAAGGTAAGACGTCAGGAATCGTCAGGCTTAGAATTAATTAGCAACCAAGCGCAGGAATTCAGGTTTAAGTAAAGATGGGGCTAATCCCCCGGATGCGCTCGCCGATATTACGAATGTACGCGGCACGCCGCAAAGCTCCAGGCAGCACAACGCCGGGGTGGGAATTTAAGGGTAGTTACTTACTAAATGTACAGAAAGGTACTTACTTCGGTGATTAGGTGAATTTGAGTTTGCTCAGGGATGCACAGATTTCGTACCATTTTGCACTCAGCCAGTTTTCAGTTTTCGGCCCTTGCGATCATGGTGTTTGAACCGCAAGTTCCAGCGCAACATTAATTTCCCGGGGTAGTAGGTTCAGTGATCCAGATGACTTGTCGGTTCAGGATGTTCGCTTGCCTGTTTTTAGGCCTTGTTCTTTGCGCCTCTTTACCTGCGCGCACTTCCAGTTCGAGCGCCAAAACGGCGGCGAAAAAAGATGCCAAGGTGACGGAGAACGCCCGCGCCAAAAGGCGTATGGTAGCGTTGCGCCATCGTCGTGCTACGGCAAAGCTCACAGTTGCCAGGCTTACAACCGCAAAGCCCACGACAGCGAAACCCGCAACCGTGACGCTCGCGACCACCAAGAAGACAACGCATCTGCGCCGCCATCATTATTATGAGCGTTTTACCGCCAGCTCATTTGCCGACGACATCACTGACGGCGACTCAACCCTGGGTGAAGATCCAATCGTCCGCCAGGCCGCGATTGACGCGCTCGGCAATATGAACGGCACTGTTGTAGCCATTGATCCGACCAGCGGACGCATTCTGGCCGCGGTCAACCAGAAACTCGCGCTTTCGGAAGGCGCACAGCCCTGCTCCACGATTAAGGTCGCGGTGGCCCTGGCCGCGCTGAGTGAAAAAGTTATTACCCGTGAGACTGAAATCAAGCTGGGACGCCGCTCGCAAATGAGCCTGACTGAAGCGCTGGCCCATTCCAACAACGCGTATTTTGAGGCCGTCGGACGCCGGCTGGGTTTTGCCAAAGTCAGCGATTACGCCCACCGCTTCGGCCTGGGCGAGCTTGCCGGATACAACATTGAAGGCGAGCACCTGGGCGTGTTCCCCACGCATGAGCTTGATGCGCGGCTCGGCGGCGTAGGCAAGATGTGTTCTTTCGGCGAGAGTATCTCCATGACGCCGCTCCAGCTCGGCGCTCTGGTCTCCGCCGTCGCCAACGGAGGCACGCTGTATTACCTCCAGCATCCGGCTTCTCCAGAAGATGTGGTGAACTTTCAGCCCCGGATCAAACGTCAGCTTGATATCGGCCCGCTGGTCCCGGAGATTGCCGAAGGTATGACTGGCGCGGTGCAGTACGGAACAGCGCGCAGCCTGCGCCTGAATTTCAGTGAAGAACAGGTCCTGGGCAAAACCGGTACATGCTCCAAGGACGGAACGCGCTTTGGCTGGTTCGCGTCCTATGCCAACACGCAGTACGGACACATTGTCACCGTGGTCTTCTTGCAAGGCGGGCGTCCGACCTACGGCCCCAAGGCGGCGGAAATCAGCGGCAAGTTCTATCGCAATCTTTACGACCACAACTTCTTCGCCCAGCCGGCTACGGCCGCCAGCCGCTGAAGCGCGGAAAATTAAGTAACTGATGAGAATCGTGTGGCCCAGTCGCCCCCGGCTGTGAGGTTAAGCTCTTCCTCAGCGCGCCCCTCGGAAACGTACTGGGCTACTTTAGGGCTATTTTCAACCGTCCGGCCCTAGGCGGGACGTGGTGACACTAACGCCCTCTTCGTTTCTCGTCAAAATGTTTTGCAAACTCGGTAAACGAGATTCCCAGAGCGTCGCAGATATCTGCCAGGTCCAGCAGATCAAGGCGACGGTCGCCCAGTTCGTACTTGCTTACAAATCCCTGCTTCCGGCCCAGTTTCCTGGCCAGGTCGGCCTGCAAGATACCGGCGTCTTCGCGCGTCTGGCGCAACAATTCCAACAGGGCCTTCTTTGCCTTCTCTCGCCTTGGATTGCGTTTCTCCATTGGCGGTGAGAATAGAGGGCGCTTGACATGTTCTCCAAAATGGATTATTCCATAATGGACTATGTTCTGGCCGACCCCTCCTTTGGCATCCGGACTCCAGCCGCCTGGAATCGGCTACTTCTTGCTTATCGGCGAGGCCATTTTTTCCTTTACCGGGGTCGCCCCGGCCAAAGGCCCCTGTGATAACGGATGAATGTCATGATCAGATTGATCAGATTCCTTCGCAACTTCCCTTGGAAACAGACGCACTTGGTTGTCTTAGGTTTTTTGATATGGATAGTGATCGTCCCGTTTTTAGAAAGAGAAGAAAGAGACAAAGAGGTAAGTGACTTAACCGAGAGGAACGTCGCTCCTCCGGATGAGTTAGCTGGCCTGGGATAAAGTATTTCGCGTTTTCGTCGCTTGGAATCCATTGGTTAATCGAAAAATGTCCGAAACGCCGCGCCCAGCAGCCAAACAAATCCGAATACCACACTAACTACGAGAGAAACCAGGAATAACTCGTCGGGCAGCATCTCCCATGCAAAGAAAACGAATTCAGCCGGTCCTTTGGAATCCGGCCCCGTTTTTTTCAGCATGGTGCATTCCTCATACATATGACGCCGGCGGGACTTGGTTATTAACTAAGAGCATTTTCAATCTGTTGCCCTGGGCCGATTGAAAATCGTTGAAGTGGGTGAAGCCAAGGCGCCCGAAGGCGCCTTGGCTTTTTCTGATTTCGCCGCGATCTACGGGAATACGGCGAACAGGTTCTTCAGGTCGGTTTGGTTGGCGGCATCGCGAATGAGCGGAGTCACGCCAAAGATTTCCTGAATAGTCCGCAAGGTAGAGCCGTGGGTGTAGTGGATGGTATCAGAAAACCCAGCGCCCTTGGCGAAGGGAGAGAGCACGATCATGCCAATTGGGACGTCGCCGCCCTCGCTTTCGTCCCAGGTGATGAAGACCGCGCCGCCGGCTTTATACGCCGCCGAATTGAGGATCAAGGGCAGGTTTTGTGACAGCCATGTGTCGCCCTGCTTGACTGGATTGCGCAGCGGGCTACAGCTGTCATGCATGTCGTCGCACAGGTTGGGTGTGATGAAGTTGTAGCGGGAGACGTTGTTGTTGGCCAGATCAGACGCGAACTCGGTGAAGGGACGTACGTGGTTGATGCACTCGGCGGAGTTGGGGTTCAGCGTGTTCGTGGTGTCATCGAAATAAACGAAAGGGTTGTGCTTGACCGCGTACAAACCGCTGCTGGTGAGCGGGCAGGTTGTTCCGGTGATGTTTTCCTGGTAGGTCTTCCACGAGACGGCTTTGTTCTGAAGCAATGTTGCCAGGTGCTGCGTGGTGCTTTGATGATGTGAGCTGGGTGGATTGTCGTCGCGGATGCCGAAGTTTGTGCCCGCTTCCAGCCAGAGATAGTTGGGCAGGCTGGGATGATTTCCCGGCGGATTGAAATATTGTTCCGCGTGTGAGGCCATAGGCAGCACGGTGTTGTTGATGTAGGGCGCGCTGCTGCTTCCCTTGATCTGCGACCAGTTGTGGTTTTCCATCACGATGACCCAGACCGTCTGGATGTGTCCGGTCTGCGCAACTGCCGCCAGCGGTGCTCCCGCGAACGACAAGTACATCGCCAATTTTCCCAGCGATTTTGCCAGCTTCATGAGTGACTCCTTACTTTTACTTTCTTGATTGACGTCCTGCCCCGTGGGAGCAGTCAGGGCGGAGTCTAAAGCAGGCATTGTGAAGATCGTTTGAAAGACGGATGAATATTTTCTGAAAATGGTTTTCTGCGTTTCGTTTTGGGAGAGAATGCTCACATTCTTCGCGCGCCGCCCCTCTGCGAACTGCATGGCATTGGGAAATTTTAAGGTCGAAAGACAGGCGCGAATATCGCAGGATTGCCAGCACTGAATAAAGCTCTCTATCCTCCAGCCGATGATGAAAGGTAGTGACTTACCTTATGGAAGAGGTGCGCCCAATGGTGAAGGTTTTCACCAAGGCGTTTTTGATCGATGTACGCCAGGAGTGGCAGAGCAACGTATGAGCAGACGAAACAACCGCTTTCGCGGAGATGGTAGCCGGGTACGGCAGGCAAGCCGGGTGCTTGGAGCGTTGGCCATGTTGCTGGCTTGGGCGCTTCCGTCCGACGCGCAGCAGAAAACCGCGGACCTCACCAACCTGAGCCTGGAAGACCTGATGAATCTACAGGTGACATCGGTTTCAAAGAAAGACCAGAAGATATCGCAGGCCGCGGCGGCCATTTTCGTCATCACGCAGGAAGACATACGGCGCTCCGGAGCAACAAATATCCCTGACGTATTACGCATGGCCCCGGGTTTGAACGTGGCGCAGATGAACGCGAACAACTGGGCGGTATCGGCGCGCGGCTTTAACAGTCAGTTTGCGGACAAATTACTGGTCCTGGTCGACGGACGTGCGGTGTATACGCCTCTTTTTGGCGGGGTCAACTGGGACACGCAGGATGTTCCGCTCGAAAACATTGAACGGATTGAAGTGATTCGCGGACCTGGGGCAACGTTATGGGGCGCGAACGCCGTCAACGGTGTGATCAACATCATCACCAAGAAAGCTTCCGAAACGCAGGGCGTCATGCTTGTGGCAGGCGGAGGCACGCAGACGCAGGCAATGACGACGGCGCAGTATGGCGGGACGATCAGCAAGGACGTCAGCTACCGCGTCTTTAGTAAATATCAGGACAATAAACGTTTTCCAGATCTTACTGGGCAGAATGGCATGGACGGATGGCATCTCCTGCATGGCGGTTTCCGCGTGGACGATAGTATTTCCGAGAAGAACTCCCTCACTTTCCAGGGAGATATCTTTACTGGCAATGAAGGCGCCTCGATTGTGCACATATTCTCAATCGATCCTCCGGTTACGGCTAACACATTTACGATCACCGGCCTGTCGGGAGGAAATATCCTGGGACGATGGAACCATACCCATTCAAGCCGTTCTGACTCCACGGTGCAGGTCTATTTTGACAACTACACCAGATCGGGCCCGGAGGCGCACGAAACACGCAATACCATCGACTTTGATTTCAACCATCATCTGGTTTGGGGCACGCTTCAGGATGTGGTTTTGGGAGCGGGATATCGTTACAGCTCGGACCATACCGTGGGCACCATTGACCAGGCGTTTGTTCCTGCGGACCGGGGCCTTCAGCTCTTCAATTCATTTGTGCAGGACACCATTACGCTGCGACCCGATCGCGTGCTGCTTACGCTTGGGACCAAGCTGGAGCACAATGATTTTGGCGGCTTTGAGCTTCAGCCGAGCGTGAGACTCGCCTGGACGCCTTCTATCCGTCACACTTTTTGGGCAGCGGTTTCCCGCGCGAATCGCACACCCGCGCGAAAAGACAGCGATCTTAAAGCAGGGCTGGCTGCCTTTCCTGATCCTGGAGGTTCGAGCACACCGGTTGAGGTCATTATCTTCGGCAACCCTCGGATAGGGTCCGAACACGTGTTGGCCTATGAGGCAGGTTATCGAGCGCAGCCCAATTCGCGGATATCCCTTGACGTGGCGGCATTTTTCAACGTCTACGATCATCTGATTAGTACGGAGCCAGACGAGCCTGTCTTACAACCGACACCTGCTCCAGCCCGCATTGTTATTCCCGTCACGTTCCGCAATCGGATCCATGGCACAACGAGCGGCGCCGAAGTGGCAACGAATTGGAAGATCACAAATCGCTGGACTTTGAGTCCCGGTTACGCTCTCTTGAAAATGCATCTGCACACCGACCCGGCAAGCTCGGACACAAGTTCCCCGGCAAGCTTCGAAGGTTCCAGTCCGCGGCATCAGGCGCAGATTCGCTCCCAGGTTGAGATTTCTCACGGCCTTGCCTGGAATACAAGCGCTTATTTCGTTGAACGTCTTCCCGCCCAACTGGTGCCTTCACGCACGCAACTGGACACGCAATTGAGCTGGCAGTACGCTCACGGACTGACTTTCAGCTTGGTAGGGCAGAACTTGCTCCAGGACCATCACCTGGAATCACTCGATGCCATTAGCTTGGTGAATTCTTCTTTGGTCAAACGCAGCGTTTACGCGAAAATCACATGGCGATTTCCGGGTCGATAGGCAACAAGCCAACCCGCGACGATGTGCAAAACAGAGGAACAAAAGCGCAGCCGGGATGGTTGCGGCCCACGTGAACTACTAGGCAAGTCAAAGTCGGTTGCGGTATAGTTCTCCCTTATCAGTAAGAGCAATACATTTCCTTAGGTTGTGTCGCGCATTTGGGAGATTGCACGCCCCGCAGTAAGGCCGAAATACGAAGGTTCGGGCCAGCTTGTTGTACTTCCAGATCACTGCGACGAAGAGAGAATTGTGCCGCGATCCGCATTTTTTCAGTTTCTTGCTTCCGCTCTTGTTTTTGTTGGCGTTGCCTCTGGCCAAACCGACCAGTCCACGGCCAACCAGCAACGCCTCCCGACCGGCGTGCAAATCACGAATACGCCCTGGGACCTGAACCAGGCAGCATTAGACCGCGAACGCCAGCGCCTGGACGAGCTCCAGGCGGCGTCGCCCGAACAAAGAAGACAATCCCAGAGCGGGGCCACGGAGTTCATTACTCTGCCTCCGGAACCCGACATTGAGTTCCAGGAATTCGTTGCCAGTTCACTGGGCTATAGCTTGCCCATCTTTGGGCAGACCCTGTTCCAGAATGTTCCGTCAACGTTTGCTCCTCTGGATCGTGTGCCGGTTACGCCCGATTACCTGATTGGCCCTGGCGATGAGCTGCTGCTTCGCGGATGGGGCCAGATTGATATCGTGAACTACCGCGCCGTGGTAGATCGCACGGGGTCCATCTATGTGCCCAAAGTGGGCGTGATCAGCGTTGCTGGGCTTCGTTATGACCAGCTCAACGGTTATCTGAAATCCGAGATCGGGCGGGTCTTCAAGAATTTTGAATTGAATGTGAGCATGGGACAGCTGCGTTCCATACAGATATTTGTAGTGGGACAAGTGCGGCGGCCAGGATCGTATACAGTCAGCTCGCTGAGCACACTGATTAATGCGCTGTTTGTTTGCGGCGGACCGTCCAAGCGCGGCTCCATGCGGCAAATCATCCTGAAGCGGCAAGGCAAAGAGGTAGTCCGCTTTGACTTGTACGATCTCATTGTCCACGGAGATAAGAGTAAAGATTCTCAGCTCTTGCCCGGCGATGTGATTTATGTTGCCCCGGTGGGCCGCTTAGTTGCGTTGGCCGGAAGCGTTAATGCTCCCGGCGTATTTGAGTTGAAGGACCATGAGACGCTGTCTGACGTACTGAGCTATGCCGGTGGCCTTACCACCACAGCCGGTGGACAGAGGGCCTATGTGGACCGCATTGAGGACCACTATGTCCGGCGGACGGCCGAGTTTTCCCTCACGGAAGACGGATTGAAAGGCGAACTGCATGATGGCGACATCATTCGTTTCCTGCACATCTCGCCCAAGTTCGACAATGCGGTGACTCTGCGGGGCAACATTGCCGTGCCCGGACGTTATCCCTGGCACGACGGCATGCGCGTGAAGGACCTGATTCCGAGCCGGGCCTTTCTGATCACGGAAGAATTCTGGAAGCGGCAGAACAAGCTTGGCATCGACCCGGACAGTACAAGCTTCAAGCTCAGAGCCGAACGGGAACGCGAGCCTCAGTCCCAGGCAAGTGAGCGCGGCGCTAATCCGGCGAGCCCGGCCGGCGCTCCAGGTCAGCCGCCACCCAGCGCTCCCCAGAACGGTGCAGGCAACACGCCTGCTGACCAGCGCAGCACCAACAGCCAGGATTTGACAGAGAGGATCGGCAGGTCTGAAGCCCAGCGCGTCAGGCAGGAAGAACTCAAGAACGAAGTGAGACGTTCGGTTGCGGAAATCAACTGGGAGTATGCGCTGGTCCAGCGCATGGACCCGGAGGACCTAACAACGCATCTGCTGCCCTTCAACCTGGGCAAGGCGATTGCCGGAGAGGACGCCCAGAACCTGGTTTTGAAACCAGGAGATGTGATCACGATTTTCTCGCAGGCGGACATGCAGGTGCCCATCGGCCAGCAGAGCAAGTTCATCCGCCTGGAAGGTGAATTCCGGACTTCCGGTGTGTACCAGGTGGAACCGGGCGAAACCCTGCGCCATTTGATTACCCGAGTTGGCGGATTTACGCCCCAGGCCTATATGTATGGCGCGGAGTTTACGCGTGAGTCGGTGCGCGAAGACCAGCAGCGGCGCATGGACCAATATGTGAATGACCTGGAGAAAGCGATTGACAGCAACGCTGGCGCGAGCAAAGGGCTCAGTGGCGAAGAGGCGGTTGCCGAGCGACAGGCGGTTGAGGGACAACGCCACCTTCTGGAAAGGCTGCGGCAATTGAAGGCCAGTGGGAGAATCGTGCTGGAGCTCCGGCCGAATGCAAATGATCTCCAGGCATTTCCGGACCTGGTTTTGGAAGATGGAGACCGCCTGCTGGTGCCGTTCCGCCCAGCCACGGTCAATGTGATCGGCTCGGTCTATAACAGCAATGCATTTATTTATAAGTCAGGAAAGCTTTTTGGTGACTATCTGAGGCTGGCCGGCGGGACCACGGCCAATGGAGACCGTGGCCGTGCCTTTATCATTAGAGCGGATGGAACCACGGTGAGCAGCCGGGGTCATAATGGTGTGTTCCTGATCAGCTTCAATAACGCGCGCCTCATGCCCGGTGATTCTATCGTGGTACCGGAGAAACTGAACAAAGGCGTCTTCTGGAGAGGCTTTAAGGACTGGACCCAGATCCTCTCGCAGTTTGTGATTGGGGCGGCGGCAGCAAAAGTGTTGTTCCCGTAAACATGTTAAGGAGCGTCGTAGAGACGAGGGCATGCTCGTCCCTAACCCAGGAGCTATAACTCAAAGATGTGTGGCATAGCCGGTTTCTGGGAGACAAAACGCGGTGATTACGTTCCCGGCGAAGTGCTCGCGTCCATGGGCGCGGCGTTGCACCATCGTGGCCCTGACGATTCCGGCACTTTCTTTGATTCCGCCGCTGGTTTGGGACTGGCGTTCCGCCGGCTCTCCATTCTTGATCTCTCCCCCGCGGGCCATCAGCCGATGGAGTCCGCTTCCGGACGCTACATCATTATCTTCAACGGTGAAGTCTACAACTCCGCGGCAATCAAAGATGAGATTGGTCCCGGCATTGCCTGGAGAGGGCACTCCGACACTGAAGTGATGCTGGCAGCGGTGGAACGATGGGGCGTGGAGGCCGCTCTCCAGCGTTTTGTGGGGATGTTTGCTTTTGCCCTTTGGGACTGCCAGGAGAAGAAGCTCTACCTGGTTCGTGACCGGCTAGGAATCAAGCCCTTGTATTACGGATGGGTGAAGGGAAACTTTGTTTTCGCATCGGAGTTGAAAGCCATCCGGCAATATCCCGGATTTGAAGGCCAGATCAACCGCGACGCCCTGGCGCTCTACATGCGCCTCTGCTATGTTCCTGTACCGCACTGCATTTACCAGGGCATTTCAAAATTGCCGCAAGGCTGTGTCTTGACTGTGAGTTCCCCACGCGCCGAGCCTGAATTGCGCGCGTTCTGGTCAGCCACAGAAGTGGCCAGGAAAGGGCTACAGTCACAGATTACGGGCAATGACAGCGAAGTCATCGACCAGCTTGAAACGAAACTTGCGGAAGCGGTGAAGCTGCGCATGATTGCCGACGTCCCGCTGGGGGCGTTTCTCTCCGGAGGAGTTGATTCCTCCATGGTAGTGGCGTTGATGCAATCGCAAAGCTGCCGGCCGGTAAAAACATTCACCATCGGCTTTCATGAAGATAACTATAACGAAGCCGTCCACGCTAAAAAAATCGCCGCGCATCTTGGCACCGAGCACATCGAACTTTACGTTACGCCCCAGGAAGCCATGAACGTGGTGCCGTTGCTGCCGGCCATGTATGACGAGCCCTTTGCCGATTCCTCGCAGATACCAACCTACCTGGTTTCCAAACTTGCGCGCAGCAGCGTGACGGTAAGCCTCTCCGGCGATGGCGGGGACGAACTGTTTGGCGGCTACAACCGTTATTTATTGACCCGCTCGATCTGGAATTCTGTGAAGCATACGCCGGCCCTGGGTGGTTTGGCGGCCAGAATAATTCGGGCGTTGCCTCCGGCCCAGATCGACCTGGCGTATCGCTGCGTGCGCCCGCTTATGCCCCAACGCCGCCGATTGTCGGCTGTCGGCGACAAGTCGCATAAATTGGCCGGGCTCCTGGCATTGCGCAGTCCTGAGTCCATCTACTTCCAGACCCTTTCGCACTGGGTCCCACCGTCCGAAGTGGTACTGGGTTCAAACGAACCGGACACCGTGAGCCGATTCATTCAAGATTCAGCTTGGTTGCCCAGCATGGAAGAACGGATGATGCTCACCGACCAGGTGAACTACCTGCCGGACGACATACTGGCCAAGGTTGACCGGGCCAGCATGGCCGTGAGCCTGGAGGCGCGCGTGCCCTTACTGGACCATCGCGTGGTGGAGTTCGCATGGCGTCTGCCCATGCGCTTCAAGATCAGGAATGGAACCAGCAAATGGATCCTGCGGCAGGTCCTTTATAAGTATGTGCCTGCGGAGCTCATCGAGAGGCCAAAAATGGGCTTCGGCATACCCATGGATAGCTGGCTCCGCGGCCCGCTGCGTGACTGGGCTGAGTCCCTGCTTTCTGTGGAAAGCCTGGGCCGGCATGATCTATTTGCCGTCGAGGTGGTCCGCAAGAAGTGGAAGGAGCATCTCTCCGGCGCCCGCAACTGGCAATTTTTGCTGTGGGACGTGCTGGTGTTCCAGGATTGGTTATTACACAACGTGGCCGCGTTGCAGCCGGTTTAGATAACCCTTCAGGATGGACAGGCATAAAGGCATGCCTTTCAATGTTCCTACCCGTCTACACTTATTTCTGAAGCTAGTCTAACAATGCGAATTAGACTTACAATGTAACCATTCTCATGAATTGAATTTATGGCCCAGCAGGAAAAAAAGGAACTCGAGATGCCCGTCTCTGAAGGAGTCCCATTGCCTCAACTTTTTGAGGATGGAGACAAACAGCATTTTCTCGAGCCTTTTATCGTCCTGGCCAAGCACAAATTTTTCATCTTATATTTTGTCGTTGGAGCGGCAATTCTGTCGATTGTTATTACTCTGCTGCTGCCTGTGTATTACACGGCCAATGCCAAGATTCTGCCTCCGCAACAAAACCAATCCATGGCGTCAGCCATGATGGGGCAATTGGGGCAGTTGGCGCCCCTTCTCGGAGCCGCCGCGGGCAAAGACCTTGGGATTCGCAATCCCAACGATATGTATGTCACCATGTTGCGCAGCCGCACCGTGGCTGACAAAATGGTCGACCGCTTTTCCCTGATGAATGTCTACGGCAAGAAGTTGCGTGAGGATACCCGTCATCGTCTGGACGATCTGACTGAGATTGTGGCCGGCAAAGATGGAGTGATTTCAGTTTCCGTGGACGATCGCGATCCCGGCCGTGCCGCTGCCATGGCCAACGCATATATTGACGAGTTGGAAAAGCTCACCAGAACACTGGCTGTCACCGATGCCGGCAAACGCCGGGTCTTCTTTGAGCGGGAAGTCAGGAGCGCGAATGACGAGCTTGCCGTCGCCGAGGTGGCTTTGAAGCGGACCATGGAAACCACCGGCATTATCCAACTGGACAACCAATCCAAGGTCATGCTGGAGTCTTTTGCCAGTTTACGCGCCCAGGTTGTTAATAAAGAAGTTCAAGTGCAAGCTATGCGCTCCTTCGCCACTCCGGAAAACCCGGACTTGATACGTGCGGAGCAGGAGCTAGCGGCACTCAATACGCAGGTTTCCCATATTGAGCATGGCCAGGGCGGCGAAGCGATGGCGGATATTGCTTTGGAAAAAGTGCCTACCAAGGGGTTGGAATACATCCGCAGACTGCGCGAAGTGAAATATCGCGAGACGCTCTTTGAGTTGCTGGCCAAACAGTATGAAGCAGCGCGAATTGACGAAGCAAAAGATACAGCCATCATTCAATCTTTGGATGTTGCCGTGCCGCCGGAAAAGAAGTCGTGGCCAAAGCGGGGCCTGATTGTTCTGGCAGTTACGCTCTTGGCGGGCTTGTTGGCTGTTTTATGGGCCTATACGGCGGAAGCCATGGGGCGGGCCAAGGAAGATCCTCAGTATCTTGCCCGGCTGCAATTACTCAAGATGTATGTGACCAGCGGGCGCAAGCCATTTATGCGCTAGGTCTGGAGCGGCTCCAGATAGGTAGAGACGCAGGCATGCCTCGTCTCTACGACACGCATAGGCGCTTGTGCCACACGATTGATAAGGTACGAAGGAGAAATAGTGAAAGGTATTGTGCTGGCGGGTGGAACCGGGTCGCGTCTTTTTCCATTGACGCGGGTGACCAACAAGCATCTGCTTCCGGTCTATGACAAGCCGATGATCTATTATCCCCTGCAAACGCTGGTGGACGCCGGCATTGATGACATATTGATTGTCACAGGAGGCGCAAGCGCTGGAGACTTTCTGCGCCTGTTGCGCAATGGAAAAGATTTTGGCTTGCAGCAGCTCAACTTTGCCTATCAGGAAGGCGAAGGTGGCATTGCCGACGCTCTGCGCCTGGCGGAATACTTTGCCCGCGATCACAGCATCTGCGTCGTGCTGGGCGACAACATCATTGAGGGCAGTGTCCGTGACGCCAGGTTGAAGTTTGACCAGCAGGAGCGCGGAGCAAAAATCCTTCTCAAAGAAGTGGACGATCCGGAACGCTTTGGAGTTGCGGCGTTTGAAAACGGACGCATTATCAGGATTGATGAGAAGCCAAAAGTACCCGCATCGCGCTACGCGGTAACCGGAATTTATTTCTACGATCCCAGCGTCTTTGGCCGGATTCGCACGCTCAAGCCTTCCGAACGCAGTGAGTACGAGATCACGGACGTAAACAACTCTTACCTTCGCGATGGCCAGCTTACGTATGACATTCTAGACGGCTGGTGGACTGACGCCGGAACGTTTGAGTCTCTGTGGCGGGCCAGCAACCTGGTGCGGGAAAAAGCTTTGCGCGCCGAGAATACCTTTGCCGCAGCGGTGGAAGTAAAAGCATGAAGCTCCTGGTTACAGGCGGCGCAGGATTCATCGGGTCCAATTTTGTTCATCATCTGCTGCGCAATCATCCCGCGGACGAAGTGATAGTTGTCGATCGACTGACCTATGCCGGCAACCTGCGTAATTTAGGCGACGCTTTGCAGGACAGCCGCTGCCGGTTTGTTCGTCTGGATATATGTGATCCGGCTTTGCGGGACATCGTGAAAGGCTGTGACGCGGTCGTCCATTTTGCCGCTGAGAGCCATGTGGACCGCAGCATTGAAGAAGCCGCGCCGTTCGTGCGCACGAACGTGGAAGGCTCCTGGCGCCTGGTGGACGCATGCCGCGCCGGACGCGTATCTCGCTTCATGCACGTCAGCACCGATGAAGTCTATGGCAGCCTTGGAGCACAGGGAAAATTCACTGAGTCATCCCCGCTCGATCCAACCAGCCCGTATGCCGCAAGTAAAGCTGCTTCGGATTTGTTTGTGCTGTCGGCCGTCAAGACCCACGGGTTTCCGGCAATCGTTACCCGATGCACCAACAACTATGGCCCTTTTCAATTCCCGGAAAAATTTGTTCCCTTGATGATCGCCCAGGCCCTGGCCGGGCTGCCGCTGCCGGTCTACGGGGACGGACGGAATGTACGCGACTGGATCCATGTCCAGGACCACTGCCTGGCGATTGACCTCATTCTGCGCAAGGGAAAAGAAGGCGAGGTCTATAACATCGGCGGTGAGTGCGAACTGGAGAACATCACGGTAGCGCGAAAAATTCTCTCCGCGCTCCGACAGCCTGAGACCCTGCTTAAGTTTGTTACCGACCGTCTGGCTCATGACCGCCGTTACGCCCTCGATTGCTCCAAATTAAAAGCTGCGCTGGGCTGGTCACCGGCCTGGGACTTTGAACGCGGGTTGCAGGAAACCATTCAGTGGTATCAAGCGAATACATCCTGGCTGGAAGAGGTGCGCAGCGGCGAATACCAGAGATACTTTGAGCGGCATTACCTGCGGAGGGAAGAGACCTTTGCCGGCAAGTCCCCTGCCCGGTTGGAGTAAACTTTCTTGACCATGAAAATCTTAGCGTGGGTGCTTCTCGTTTGCTCTGCCGCTCCCGCTTACCAGGCAAATCAAACAGCGGCCTTGAAGCCCAACGTCCTGACAGGCGATCAGGTGCTTGCCTGGGTCAGTTATTACGGCCTGCCGCTGGACAAGGACATTGCCGAGGCGGTCAGCATGTTTGGCCAGCCGGACGCAGCCACAAGCACGGTAAGACAATGGAACCCCTCATCCAAGACCGGCAATCGCGCGGTTTCCGCGGTGATCAGGCCAAGAGAAGGTGGTGGTGGGACCACGTTGCGAATCACGGTATACGCGCATCCGTCCGATGTTTTGAATGTGAATGAACTGCTGCATCGGCCGGAGATGTTCATCTTTGATTCCGGATATCAAGCCAAACTCGGCAGTTATTTCAGCGCGGAAACAAAGAACAGGCAGATAAAAATCCAATTTCTTTGTGGTTCTGACCACGATCCCCTGTTTCAGTCTGTCATTCTGAAGAGCATCGCGTCGCCCGATGAGGTCCTGTAACCATGCTTTGCCTGCCCTCGTCGCAGGCAGAGCGCCCAAAGATTGCAGATGTCAGAAAAAGGTAACCAAGGGAATTATAGCGACATAACCCCTTTATTATCATCGTTTAAATCTGACAACACCCTAGTCCCAAGATGGGAATCATGAAACTTTTTCAGATTTTTCATGATATGATCTGCCGATATCAATCACTATGCTAATGCCTAGGCAGCTTTTCCCCTAAAAACCAAGGCACCCAGGAACGAATCGGCGGTAAAGCTGAGCCCATAAAATTCAGAGAGGAAAATTTAAAAATGCGCACCACAAATGTGTTCAAAATCCTGGCCTGTGTCCTGTTGGGAGCTACCCTCATGAGCGCCCAAGCTTCCCGGACGTGGGTATCCGGGGTTGGCGACGATGCCAACCCGTGTAGTCGCACAGCCCCCTGCAAAACTTTTGCCGGCGCTATTTCCAAAACTGCTGCCGGAGGCGAGATTGATGCCCTGGATCCAGGCGGATTCGGCGCGGTCACCATCACCAAAGGCATCACAATCGATGGCGGCGGCGGTCAGGTGGCTTCGGTTCTGGTCAGCGGAACCAACGGTATCGTGGTCCAGGCCAACGCAAGCACGGATGTCGTTACCCTGCGCAACCTCAGGATCAACGGCATTGGCAGCGGTATCAACGGAGTGCAGTTCAATAGCGGTAAAGCCCTTCTCATCCAGAATTGCGAGATCTTCGGCTTTACCGGCAACGGAATCAATATCACCTCCGCCGGGGGCAAGGTGTTCGTCGACGGTACACGAAGCGACAACAATGGCGGGAGCGGCATTGGTATCACGTCAAGCGCTCTTACCACCGTTAGCATCCATAATTCCCAGTTCGAACTGAACACTAACTTTGGCGTGTTTGCTTCAAACTTCAGCCAGGTTGTGGTCAGTGATAGTGTCGCCAACGGAAATAGCATCGGCTTCATTGCCTCAGCAAACGCTGGTACGGCTGAGCTTGATCTGGTCAATAGCACTGCCGGTAATAATGCGGCAGGAGTTCAGGCCGGGGGCGGTGGGGCTACCGCAAACGTGCGTGTGGCTGGTGTCGCAATCTACGGCAGCGGAATTGGGTTTGCGACTGGCGCTGGCGGCACAATTAAATCGTTTAGCAACAACTTCAACACTGGCACCGGCACACCGAACGCACCAAACCTTCCTCAGCAGTAAGCTAAGGGCGGTTAGCGGAAATGCGGACAAGGGGGCGTTATGGAAACTGGCGCCCCTTTTCAATTGCACTGATCCTTCCAGTGACCTTCGCTTGATAACGGCGAGTTCACTATAATACAATCGTTAAACTTTCAACCGCTTAGAGCTCAAGCCGCCGCCAGAAGCAGTATTTTTCTCTCTGTTGGAGAGTTCGCGTCTTTTGTACAAAAAGTGAACATTGCAAAGCCAGTACCGAACCTGACCAGCGGCAGCCTGCTGGCTCGCAACACGATATGGAACTTATTGGGTCAACTCGTACCCATGATCGTGGCGTTGGTGACCATTCCTACCTTGGTTCGCGCGCTCGGTCTGGATCGGTTTGGGGTGCTGTCGCTGGCTTGGATCGTCATCGGCTACTTCAGCCTGTTTGACCTAGGAATCGGAAGGGCCCTAACTAAGCTGGTGGCCGATAAACTGGCGGCACATGAGGAGCATTCCATTCCTCCGCTGGCCTGGACGGGATTGCTCCTGATGCTTCTGCTCGGGGGCGTGGGAGGACTGGCAACCCTGGCCATCTCTCCATGGCTGGTTCGTGGCGCGCTCAAAATTCCAGCGGCGCTCCAGCTGGAGACCCAGCGGAGCTTCTTCCTGTTGGCGCTGTCTATTCCTTTGGTCACCCTTGCCTCGGGCTTGCGCGGCATCCTGGAAGCCCAGCAGCGTTTTCGCGTCCTTAATTTGATCAGGGTTCCTATGAGTATTTTTTCTTTCGCCGCGCCGTTGTTAGTCTTGCCGTTCTCGCATGGCTTGTTCCCAGTGATCGGCGTCCTGATGCTGGGCCGACTCATCGGCTGCGCCGTGCATGTGCTTGCCTGCCTCCATTCCATGCCGGCGCTCCGCCATAATTTTTCCATCAACCTCTCCCTGGTCATACCTCTTGTGAAATTCGGCGGCTGGCTGACCATTGCCAATATAATCGGTCTTTTCATGCTTTACATGGATCGATTTCTGATCGGCGTGCTACTTTCGGTCGGCGCAATCACTTACTACACGGTCCCTTTTGATATGGTGAATCGGCTCACGCTCATACCGGTTGCGGTGGCTGGTGTTTTGTTCCCTGCTTTTGCTGCAAGCTTGGTGCAAGATCCCAATCGTGCGGGACTGCTGCTGAGCCGCGGCCTTAAGTATGTATGCATGGTGGTGTTTCCGATTGTTCTGGCTGTAATTGCTTTTGCGCCTGAAACTTTGCTGCTATGGCTCGGGCCAGCCTTTTCCCAGAACGGAAGCGCTGTTTTACGCTGGATTGCCGCAGGAGTGTTTATCCTCTCTCTTGCCACAATACCATTTGCTTTGATTCAGAGCGCTGGAAGGCCGGACATTACCGCAAAGCTGCAACTTGCAGAGCTGCCGGTATACCTGGCCGTCCTTTGGCTGTTGACAAAGAGGTTCGGAATTGAGGGAACAGCAATTACGTGGGTTGGGCGGTTGGCTCTGGATTCAGTTTTACTTTTTTTCTACGCGCACCGTCTGCTTCCACAAAAAAGGCAGTTTCTGGCGACACTAGGGGTCGCCGTTCCAGTCGCACTGTTGTCCTTCTACCTGATCAGCGCGACTGGAAGTCTCATATTGAGGGCAATTTTCTTCACTGTAGGTTGTCTGGTCTTTGCCTTGGCAGGCTGGCGCTGGGGGTTGGACTCAGGTGAGCGCATTTTTCTGCTTCGGACTCCAAAAGGTGTACTGGGCAAGGTCCTTGCGAACTGAATTGTAGTGGAGTGGTTTGTGCTGTCTCCTTGGGGCGCTATGGTCGAAACTTAAACCGATAGAGGACTGGAAAACAAATAGGAACGATTCAAGAGAATTGATATTTCACGGCCTTAACTTTCTTAGATATGCCTCAAAGATGATCACTCCAGTTTTGTATTTTTTCCCGAGGGCAGCATGATTTGGCGTGACTCACGTTTGGGGAAAGTGTGGGCGTCAGTCTCGAACTACGGGCTGCGCGCAGGACTTCTGGATGCTGCTGCACGTTGGATGCGCAACAGGTTGAGTGTTCCTCACAATTTGATGCATGACCACAAATGGATTCTAAACAAAGACTGTCCTGCAATGTTAAGAGGTCCAGATTCAGGACCGCTGAAGATCAATTGGCTTATTCAGAATGTTGATGGTAAAGGAAGTGGCGGGCTGTTCAATATTTTTCGTGTGATTTACCATTCGGAATACTGGGGACACAAACACCGGGTTTATATGGTGGGGAAAACCGCCGCAAATGGAGAGCAAGCTACCCATGCGGCCCGCAAATATTATTTCCCAATTAAGGCAGAAATCGAAGTATTCACTGGTGAGGTTGCCGATTCTGACGCTCTGGTTGCTACATCCTGGGTTACCGCATATACCGCCCGCGCCTTGGGGAATACAGCCCGCAAATTTTATTTTGTGCAGGATTTAGAAAATCATTTTTTCCCCGAGGGGAGCTTCTGCGAATTCGTAAGGCAGACCTATCGATGGGATTTCTACGGCATCACCGCGGGGCAATGGATTGCTGGGGTGCTGCGTACCGAATTCGGCATGGAATGTTCCGCCTTCGGTTTCTCGTATGATCGCGAAACCTATTCCCCCAAAGGCAGTCGCCGGTTTTCAGATGGGAAGAAGCGGGTATTATTCTATGCTCGGCCCAGCACCGAGAGACGGGGCTTTGAATTGGGGATTCTAGCGCTGTCATTGGTTGCCAGCAAGATGCCGGACACGCAGTTTGTGTTGGTTGGATTTCCGCCGCGATCAATCCAACTGCCTTTCTCGGCTGTCGTGCTAGGCGTACTGTCTGCGCCAGAATTAGCGGCGCTGTACCGCAGTTGTAGTGTGGCGCTGGTGCTGTCGCACACCAACCTGTCACTACTACCCCTGGAATTAATGGCCTCTGGTTGTGCTGTTATTTCGAACTCCGGCCCGAATGTGGAGTGGCTCTTGACCGATGACGTTGCCCAACTGGCTAGCCCTACTCCTGAAGCCCTGGCAGAGGCCGTCTCGGCTATGCTCGGTAATGAGCCGCTTCGCGCGCAGAAGGCTGCTGCGGGCCTTGCTTTTGCCCAGCGTACTGATTGGATCTCCGAGGTCAAAGCGGTTGAATCAGCATTTTATCGAGGTCTAGGCATTGCATCCCCAGACAAACAGCATGAGTAAGGCTCCAATCTGCGTGGTTTTGGGAGGAAGCGGGTTCCTGGGACAGCGTCTATGCTTAAGCCTGCTGGATAAGGGATTTCGTGTTCGTGCGATCTCGCGATCCGGGGCCCCGAAGGGACGACCTGAGCCGTGGTGGCGGAGCGTGGAATGGGTGACTGCTCCAATTGGATCAGAACCGTGTGCACGGGCCCTTCAGTCCGCGGACTTTGTTTTCCACTTGGCAAGTACCACTCTTCCTTCGACCTCCGACACGAACATCTCATACGATCTGGAATCCAATGTCGTGGCAACCGTGCGAGTTCTGGAGGCCGCTGCTTCGGCAGGCGTTCGGCGAATGCTGTTTGTGTCTTCTGGCGGGACCGTGTATGGGAGAGCCCAACAATGCCCGATTTCTGAGGACCATCCTACTAATCCGATCTGTTCCTATGGTATTCATAAGCTTGCCATCGAGAAGTATCTTCAGCTCTTCGGTTCTCAGACGCGGTTAGATTCGATCATTTTGCGGGTTTCGAATATGTATGGAGAATCACAGGATTGCAATAGGCCCTTGGGTGCAGTTGCGCACTTCACAACGCGGGCAGTTAATGGCATTCCCATCGAAATATGGGGTGACGGGACAACTACGCGGGATTACATCCATGTCGATGATGTGGTGCATGCACTCGGAAAAGCTGTATCTTATGAAGGGGCCGAACGGTTATTCAATATCGGGAGTGGCCGCGGCGTTTCTCTGAATCAGCTTGTTGCAATGTTACAGCAGCGCCTCGCCAAGCCTGTTACAGTAAACTATCGGCCTCCCCGGGGCTTTGATGTTTTTGAGAATGTTTTAGATATCACTCGGGCCAAGAATGAATTATCGTGGGTACCTGAAGTCGTTCTTGAGTGCGGTCTCGAAAGGCTGATCAGAGCAGCACAAGCCGGGTTGGCCCGTATATAGGTTTCGTCAATCACTTTTGAGCAGAAGCGGTTCCGATGAGGATTTGGCCAAGGTGATGCCCATACGCAAACAGTTTTTTCTTTCTTGACTAGGGTAGAGAGTACTCAAGAACCCATGGCAACCAAAGCCTTGCAGCTGCGCACACCTGGTATAAATGCCCAAAAATTCGACGCCGTGGTTGTTGGTTTTTTGCTTTGCTTTGGGCTCTATTTGCCAACTTCCATTGGCGGCGATGCTTCTAAGATGCTGTTCGGCATCGCCTATTTAGCCTGTTTAGTTCTGTTCTTGGGTCTGATTTACAGAGCCGTTGGCCTTCCGAGTTTCCCTGTCTGTCTAAGTCTGCTATCGATTGCTCCCCTCTTGCTCGTTTTCACATACACTTCTGGTTTTCACGAATATTCGTTTGGAGAACTCGCGGCATTCGGGTTGCTTTCCATCCTTTACATGATGAACCTTCGGCGAATCGTTTTTCCGCGATGGCTCTCTCATCTTTTTGTGATAGTAAACTCATTGAATATCTTGCTTGGGATCGAGATTCTGGTCGGCAGCGAATCTGTTAAAGGCTTCTTGATAGCTCACTACTCGTCATTCTATGCGGAACTGGTGCCCAATATGCTCCTCTTGAGAAAGCCAGTTCTGACTTTTGCCACCCATTCCCTGGCAGGTTTCTTCTTTTATCTTTTCTTCTATATAAATCTCCAAACCAATAAGTTGAAAGGCAAGAAGTTATTTTTGTTCTTTGCGGTCTGTTATCTGTTTCTAACAGCAGCCCTGTTGTCGGTTACCGGCGTCGCCCTGGCCTTCGTCGGTACGGTCCAAATTTGTTATCATCTCTGGTCTTCGATTCGCCATAAATGGTTTTGGGTGCCGGCCACATTGGTCATTATCTGCTTGGTTGCGAGTTTTCAACGGCTCGATTCCGCCGCTAGGAACTGGAGCGATTTTGTAGAGGCCGGGAAAGCCATTTTGATGTCGACGAACAACGGGTTTATCGGACGAGTGATGCCCGGTGGACCGGTGTACGATTCCTTTGAGTACCTCAAAGAGCATCCATTCTCTCCTATCGGGGCAGGTGTTAAAGAAGGGATGGTAGTGGCTGACATGGGATTGAGCGACTATCTCTTGAGGGGATCATTTATTCTCGCGATTTTCGCCTATGCGGGGCTATTTTATTTTCTTAAGAGGAGTCTTCTGGCAAGGTCAGATTTTCGCTTTCTCTTCGGAATTATTGTGGTTTTTGAATTGGGTTTTTCGACACTGACTTATTTTAGGATGCTCTATCTTCTCCCATTCTTTGTTGTGTACCTGAATGGGCTTCGCCGGGATGAGGTGCCATCTGATGTGATAATTCCACGCAAAGGTGCGGTGCAGAGATGATTTGTGGATTGGCAGTCGTAGATGTCATCGCGAACTGGAGCACCGGAGGGCACCTTCGAAAATGCGTGGCGGCGCCCTTGAATCACGTGGAATTTGAGGGCTAGAGCAAGGTCTCATTAAGATTGCGACGCCACATATATATCCTGCATGCTCAAAAAGGAAGACCGCCCACACCATGAGCCATAGTGTGTTGACTTGATGACGAGGCCGTTCTCTGTGTGTACCCTCGTGATGAATGGCTCAGGATGTGCGATAGCTTCTTCGGGAATGTTCGCATTGCTGGTTTTGGAAAATCCAACGGGATAGATGGCATTGATAGCTGATTTCCCGGATGAAATCAAATTTTCTGATTCCTGATTAAGAGCAAACCATGTGCTAAGTAAACGCCCAGAGGGCCTAAGTACCCGGCGCAATTCTCGCATGTAGTTTTCAATATCACGCTGCGTCATATGTGTAAAAACGGATGTCAAAAATGCCACATCGAAGCTCGAATCCAAAAATGGCAAAATGTAGTGCGCGGCTTCTATTGGCCCATGCGGATTGTATTCACGGTTACGAATATCGGCCAAATGGAATTGAAACCTTGGGAACCGTGGGGTGATATTCTTCTTACACCACTCAATACCCTGCGGAACGATGTCAATGCCCTCATAGCTGCCTGCAGTTAGGTATTGAGTAAGAGGGATAGCCATGCGTCCTATACCGCATCCGAGATCCAAAACTCTTTCGGATGGTTTGAGTTGACAGAGATTCTGAAGATGCCCAAGAAACTCTTGCCCGATAACGCGGAAGTCGCCAGAACCAACAAAATTCATGGATCGGGGAGGCGCTAGTCCTTGCTGTGGAGAAACGATGTCTAGGAGCGTTGACTTTGCAGCGGACGCGGCACTCCATATAGATCGAGGTGTATATTTTCTTACAGCGGACTTTATCGACACAGAGCCTCCGGGCATGGATTAAAGGGGGACGCAGCCGCCAGTGTCTCCGCTGCCGGCACGAAAAAAATTATATATCAGTGGGCTGGCAAACGACCCATCTTCCATGCGTCGATCATCGATGGCAGTTTACAGTTGTACTTGAGCGGCGTAAAAAATTGAAGTAAAACATAGAAGTTGAGGCATTAGCCATATGGGCTACGGTGTGGCAGCGGTTCATCAGTCTACAACTATAGACGTTGTCATCGTGAACTGGAACACAGGAGAGCAACTCGGAACCTGCCTGGCTGCGCTTTCCGCGTCGCTGCAAGAGGGTTTCCGTTTCGGGCGCGTGGTGGTGGTCGATAACGCCTCCGCCGATCACTCAGCGGAGGACCTTGCGTTTCCCGCTTTGCCGCTGGTGGTTATCCAAAATGATACGAACCGGGGCTTTGGTGCTGCTTGCAACCAGGGGGCGGCAGGTTCCGTCGCGGATTACTTGCTCTTCTTGAATCCCGACGCAAGAGTGCTTGAAGATACTTTGAGCAAGAGCATCAGGTGGATGGAACTCTCGGAAGGCTCTCGAACCGGCATAACAGGGGTGCAGTTACTGGACGAAAAGGGTGAGGTTTCGCGCAACTGCGCAAGGTTTCTTGCCACCCGTTATTTCGTTTACAACATGCTGGGGTTGAACCGACTTTTCCCCAAGACATTTCCTGACATTACTTATTCTGAATGGAACCATCTGGAGTCACGGACCATTGAGCACGTGATGGGCGCGTATTTTCTAATTCGCAGTTCTTTGTTCCTGGAAGTTGGAGGATTTGACGAACGGTTTTTTGTGTATCTTGAAGATGTTGACCTGAGCTTGCGAGTGCGCAACGCCGGCTGGTCCAGCTATTACCTTGCTACAGCGCAGTGTTACCACTCAGGCTGTGGCAGTTCTAACCAGATTAAGGCGCGACGGCTGTTTTATGCTCTTAGAAGCCGGATCTTTTATGGCTTCAAACATTTCGGCGCTCTGAATGCTATTGGATTGCTTTTAATGACCCTGTTGATTGAACCCGTCACCCGAGTTGCCCGCGCGATTCTCCATGGCTCGCTGGCTGAAATCCGCGAGGTGGCTCAGGCATACCTGCTGCTGTGGGGTGCGCTCCCGAGCATTCTAGGAAACCATTACTTAAGAAAAGCCCAGGCCCAAAAGCTGAATTTTGAGGTTTCGCCTCGATGACGAAGGGCGCACTCAGACAGCCGGGCTGTGCTTACGGAATAATTCAATGACCGTTTGGCTAGTGATTGCTTCCTATCGGAACGATAAAGAGGTGCTCAGAATCCTGGAGCAGGCGCATTCGTCGGATGTGAAGGTATTCGATCGCATTCTGATTGTTGAGTCTGAGGGAACAGGAGCGATTCCGTGCATCCTGCAAGAGCGAGGGTGGGACCAGGTAATGTACCGGTCGTATGACCGGAATCTTGGATCAGGCGCGAATCTATGCGAGAGATTGCGCCTGGCAGCGGAAGGTGGCGCCGACTACGCCTACGCAATTAACCACGATGGCTGTTTAGACTCCAAAGTTGTTGGTTCGCTGCTCAAGGCAGCCGAATCGATTGAGAATCTTGGAGCGGCCTATCCACTGAGCTATCTCATGGAGGTTGGCCAATACAATGTCACCGGCACACGGCAACTGCCATTGCCGGCCAAACTGGTGACCGCTCCGCCGAAAGGCCCACTGCTGGACGTATTTTGGAGCAGCAGCAATGGCGCCCTATATTCTATGGGTCCGGTAAAACGCGGCGTTGTCCCCTGGGACGCCTTATGGATGGGATGGGAAGACCTGGAATATGGATGGAGTTTGTTTGACCATGGATACCGTCAGGTCATTGTCTGCGACGCAATTTTTCGCGACAACTACGAGTACACGCCAACGACGCTAGGGAACGTGATCCAGAAGCCCGCCTGGAGGACCTACTACCAGATACGGAACCTGATTCTCGCCATACGGCGCACACGAAGACGGCCGCTCTACTACCTGGTGGGTGCCTATCGGTTTATTTTGGAATGCGGGTTGATCTTGCTGGTGCGAAAGAATAAATGGAGACGGCTGCGGTTAGCCTGGGCCGGGGCGAGTGACGGCCTCAGAGGAGTCGAAGGAGAAAGTAAGTCTCTTGACCACAGCCTCGCGTAAATCCATCACTTTGGCTTGATCGCCTTGCAGACCCAATAAGGCTCGGCATTGGAAAAGCACACGTCTTGCAGGCCCGCGGATTCCAACATGGCAACAATCTGTTGCCGGGTGAAGCGTTTTTCCAGGCGGGTTCCGAACCTGTCCAGTGCGTCTGTCCGCATGACGTAAAAACTTCTATGCGCATAGGCCTTCAGAGGCCAGGAAGCGGGGGTCGGAAGATATTTCGCCGCACGGGCCAAAGGCCAATAGACACCAACCGCGATGATCTGGGACAGCGCGTAACGAAGAGGGAATGGAAGGCTGCTGATCAAACGACGCAGCCAGTCTGAGACTCTCCATAGTGCCTTGAACCAGAGCGGACGATTGTCGAATGCATAATACAAGTAAAGCAGAAACGTGCCGCCAGGACTGAGTTTCTCGGTCAGGGTGCGAATTGCTTCTTGCGTGTCCGGCAGGTGGTGCAGGACCCCAAGGGAAAAGATAAGGTCAAAGTGCCCGTCAGGAAATGGCAAAGTGTCAGGCGTGCACTCGACAAAAGAAACGTTGGGTGCCTGAACATGCTGTCGTGCGACCTGCAAGGCTTGGGCGCTAGCATCCGCGGCGACTAATTCCCCAACCCGTGGAGCCACAAGAACATCCCACCGACCACTGCCACAGCCCATGTCCAGGGCCCTAGCGGGCTGGTTGCTCCAGTCAATAAGGCAAAAATACCTGGAAAAGATATCTTCTCGTTCAGCGTCGCTCAGCTGTTCTTGGGTGAATGCGGCCCACTCCTCGCCGAAGCCTTTCACAGTGTCTAGATCAACATTGGCTGGTCTTGTCACGGTGTTATCATTCACTCCGTTTGGATTCGTCATCCCCGGCTAGGGGGAGCGCAGCGAATTCTCTCCTGCGTCATCGACGATCATAGAGCATAACCTTTCCTCAGCGCTCTATTCGTGAGTGATAAACTGGATGCAAGTGGACGAAAAACAGGATGTGGCCCTGTAGCTCAGATGGATAGAGCGACGGTTTCCTAAACCGCAGGTCGCAGGTTCGACTCCTGCCAGGGCTACCACTCAATCGATTGTCGGCAAACGGAACGTCTTTTATCGCGGTCCTTTGCTGTGAATGCTTCTCCGTTCGCGATTACCTCAGCGGCTACGGCACTGTTGCTCCCTGGAGACGGTTTAGCACGCCCTTCCCCTTCCTAACATTCCGCTTTTGTCCCGGCGATTCCTGCTGGCCCGCTGCGGGCAGCGGCCTTCCTTCCCGGTCGAAGGCTCCCTGGGGGTTAGCAACCCGCACCAGACGCACACTGATGGGAAAGATTGCGCCTCCAACGGTGCTGGCTTTACCTGTCTTATCTCCTGAAACTGCCCAGCCTTCTTTGAAGTCAATATAACTTGCCACCAACCTGTTGGGAGTGACGCTTGACCAGAAATCTGTGGCATCTGTTTTTTGAAATACCTGGAGATATATGTCTCGATCCGCTTTGGAATTATTGATGGTGTGGTAGTGCCTGATCGTAGGCACGAACCAATCCGAATACCCTCCGTACGCGGTCGCATTGATCTTCTTGGTCCAGTTCATTGCGTCATTCCAATTGGTCGCGAAGGTGTTTTCCAGGTTCCAGTAGTCGCTTCTCATCCACATCAAGCCCGTCACCGTATCAAGGACGGTCTGTGCGTCCGGCGGGCCGCCGATCTGGAAACGGGAATTTGCGGCAGGGCCGTCTGTGGTGGCGGTTCCGACAGTCGCTGGCGATTTCGACAGGGCAGAGATTGCAGGCGAGTCAAAGGTCTGTACCTGGGCCATTTTGACAGCTGAGTTTCCATATCCACCACCGTTGGTGTCCGGCACAACCGCGTTGACGGTGTGATTGGATGCTTGATTAGACGCCTGATTAGATGCCTGATGAGACATTTGATTGGACGGCTGGTCTTTCCAGTCGGGGACATCAATTTGGATCACAGGCGCAGTTGCCGCGGCGCGTTTCGAGCGAAAGAAAACGAAGTCGCCCAGGTCAGCATCAGAGTCGCGAAGGATGGCGTATTCCGGCGTCTGCTGGGACCGCCCGGCGACACGCGGCTGTACTCTCTGTAGGAGCAGGGATTCGGCGGTGAAGTTATCTCCATCCATATCGTCCAGGCTTTGCAGCAGGGCCCCGGTAAAAACCGAGTGGCCATCTCCACCGCCGTCGGCCACGGGCTCATCCCCACCGCTGGACATGATGTGCCGGGATTTTAGCGTCAGCATCTTCACCAACAAAGCATCATGCTCGATCGAGGTGATGCCCGCCCCGGCGCTGCGCATGGTGAGATCGCCGGACCAGCAACTGTCCGCGATGACGAGAATGTGCCGCGCAGGGATAGCGCGAAGCTTATCGGTGATCTCAACGGCGTTGATCCAGTTTGGGCTGTGGTCCGGTTGGGCGTCCACCGGGAGCCAGTAGGCACGTTGGGCAGCCACATCTTTTTGGCCATGACCGGCATAGTAGATGAGCAGGTTGGATGCCTCTGGAAGCGAGCGCTGGTAATCGTCAAGCGCGTCCAGGATGTCGGCCCGTGTGGCGTCGAAGAGGACCTTGGTCTGGAATCCGTAGCGGTCATGCAGCAGTTGCGCCATAGACTTGGCGTCGCCAACAGCCGTTTGCAGCTTGTTGAGTTGTTTGTAATTGTTATTGCCGATCACCAGCGCATAGTAAGGACCGATGGGCGCGAGCGAAGCCGAGGGCGCGGGTGCTCCGGGCGTAACGGCCTGCACTCCGCGTTGAGGCGAAGCTGCTTGACCGTGAACCGTTGCCAGATTGCCCAAGCCGGCCACGAATAGTATGGCCCCGAAACGTGATAATGAAATCATACTCATCGTTTATCTCCTCACTATCTGCTCACCCACGCGCCGAAGATCGTCTTGAATCCTAGAGCTTGCCAACCCAACCGGCGAGGCGCCACGCAGTTACTTCCCGCGTTTTTTGGAACGAAAGAAAACAAAATCGCCCAGGTCAGAGGCAGCATCGCGCACCACGGCATATTCCGGCATCTGCCGGGACCGCCCGGCGACTCTAGGCTTGACTCTCTGTACGAGCAGGGCTTCACCGGTGAAACTATCGTCTTTCATATCATCCAAGCTTTGCAGCAGCACTCCGGCGAAAACCGAATGGCCCCCTCCGCCACCATCGGCGACTGGCTCATCCCCGCCGCTGGACATGATGTGGCGGGACTTTAACGCCAGCGTTGTTGCCAGCAAGGCATTGTGTTCGCTCGGAGTAATCGCCGGGCCCACTTTTGCCAAAGAAGCTGCAGCTGTGCTTGGTCCGGGGCGCGATCCCACCAAGGAGATCATGGTGAAATCCCCGGACCAGCAGCTGTCCGCGATGACGAGGATGTGCCGCGAGTGGATAGCGCGAAGTTTATCGGTAATCTCAACGGCATTGATCCAGTTTGGGCTGTGGTCTGGTTGCGCGTCCACGGGGAGCCAGTAGGCGCGGCCGGCGGACACATCTTTGTGGCCGTGGCCGGCATAGTAGATCAGCAGGTTGGATTTCTCCGGGAGCAGGCGCTGGTAATCGTCGAGCGCATTCAGGATATTGGCCCGCGTAGCATCGTGGAGGACCTTGGTTTGGAACCCAAAGTGGTCGTGAAGCAATTGCGCCACGGCATCGGCGTCGCTCACGGCCGTTTGCAGCTTGTTAAGCTTTTTATAGTTGTTGTTCCCGATCACTAGGGCATAGTAAGGCCCAATCGGCGAAGCCGAAACTGGTTGTGGCGGCACCGTGACGCCCTGCACTCCGCGTTGACGCGCCGCTGCGGTTTGACCTTGCACGGTTGCAAGATTGCCCAGACCAACCGTCACAAAGAGTATGGCCCCAAAACGTAATAGAGGAATCTTACTCATACTTATTCCTTCAACACCGTTCCTTCGACCCCAACACCCGCGCTGGAACATCGGTTTAGGTGGCTGCGTCTTCGTCCTCACGCCAGTAGAAGTACAACAACACGGCCATCACGCCGGCCAGCGGATGCCACAACAATCCATGCGGCTGGAAGCCGCTCTTGGGATCGCACATTGGTCCCCCGGTTTGTGACAGCTTCCAGAATAAAGTTGCCGCAAGAATGGCCACCACGGCGAATACCCAGAGCACCCGCGTGAGTGTCTTGCCCTGGGCCCACTGCCAATCTTTGCGCTTCCACATCCAGACTTCGAAGACCAGGTAGGCCGCAACCAGGATCAGAATCAGGACCAGCGATATGTTGTCGTAAGACGACAGTGCGGCGATGATGGTATTCAATATGACGGTGAGCGGATAAAACACCCAAAAGGCCCACTCCGCGTTCCACAAGCGGCGCACGGTGTAAAAGATGAGAAACGCCGCATAGATGAACATGGAGAGCTGGTCTGTCACGCCGCCCCACTGTTTGATGGAGCCGTGGAACCACATGCTGCCGAGCCCAAGAAACTGTACCGCGAAAATGTAAAGGTCCGGCAGCCAGCTGTCTGAACGGATGGGGTTGCTGCTGCCCCCGTCTCTGCGGTCAAGGTAAACGAACACTGCCACCAGCAAGGAGGTAAAGATGGAATAGAGATTGAACCAGGTATTGACTGGCTGGCGCACGCCCGGCGCGCCCGATATCGCTTGAGCATGGCTGAATGCTTCACAGTAGCAGTTATCGACCGTCTTGCTCTTGACGCAGCTGTTCACGGCCCCAGGCCATCCGGCAGCTACGAAGATCAGAAACGAGCCAAACACAAGAACGATGCCTGCGCCCCAGACAATAAAGCCTCTATAAACCGTCATTGACTCCTCCGTGTAAAGTGGGTTCTTCCGTTTAGTACTTTGTTCCCTACACGGCTGGAGGGCCAACCGAGTTGCTTCATGGAAAGCGAAAATGTTGTCGCATTACCATAAGCATGTGCCTAAGAAACCTGGATGGCCCCTTTGTAACCCGCACGGCGCACGTTCACGCCAAGACACCAGCTCGAACGTTCCGCCCGGCTTTTCGGATTCGCAAAATATAGTGGTCAGCGTGCTTGGTCCGTTACAACCAATAGCGACAAAGGAACGAAGATCGCACCACGGCAGTATTGGCCACGGGATCGTGAGTTATTCCGCTGACGGTTTCGGACGCTCCACTCTTAGCCAGGATCTTCTTCAAGCGCAGCTTAGTTTCCGGCAAACCTTGCAAGGCGCGCCTGGGACGATGCGGAATGTTACAGATCAGGATTTCTTAGACTAAAAAATCCAGACGTGGTCACTTCTCCGTACTCAAAATAAGGGAGATGCGTAGGCAGTGTCATTTTTTGTCACATGTTTGTGGAAAACACATGAAACGAATTGGGGTTAATAACCACTATAGAGAGTAACGAAGGTACCAAAGCCGGGCAGCCTATTTCGTGTGGGCAGCCTGTTCGCTTGCCGATTGTTGCTTTGAGAGCGGATTCTGAACGTGGGTCCGGCTCAGAAACCAGGAGGAGTTGTGACTATTCTTGACGCGCTGTTCGGATGCTGGCACAAACGCACGAGCTTTCCTATTACCAGCAAACCAGGACAGCGCCGGTGTGAGGCTGCTTCTCAAACAGGGACCTATGTAGTGTGTCTTGATTGCGGTACAGAGTTCGCTTACGACTGGAAAACAATGCGCATTCTCTCCCCCAGCGCGAAACAGCGGTATGCCCAGGCACCTATGGAAGTTGAGGCAAACGGCTGAAAGCTGGGGAGTTTATGAATAAGCAATACAGGGCCCGGGCCGCGCAGTTGGTAGCTTTGGTTTTTGGCTATGTGTGGTACAACGCCGCCCTTCGCGGAGCCGTGGTGAGAGTTCTTTCTTAGCTCACTCATGAGCGATCTCACTTTCATCGAGAAGATGCGACGGAAGATGGCTGTTCCATCTCCACAATTTCCACCCACTCGCCCTTGCTTCTGGCCAGAAATACGATTTTTCCTCCCAGCATCTCGGCGGCGATCTCCGGAGAAACGTCGCGGTGGTAGTCAAAGAAACGCTGGTTGAGCTTTTCCCAATTCGCGGAATGAAACCACGTTGACGTCTCATACTTGGTGGAAAACAAATAGGCCACCTGGTAGTGGGTGTGCATGGGCCGGGCCTTCAGCAACGCTTCCACCGTGAAATCACGCACGGGAAAAACCGGGAATGGCTGGTGCACGTATCCCAGATAGGGCTTGGTCAATTCATCGGTCGCGGGCCACGCGGCCAGCACGGTTGCATTTTGCTCGTGCTGCTCCAGAAAGCGCGCGGCGCTGGCGTGCAGTTCGACGAAATCTTTGTAGGTCAAATTATCTTCCGGTGCAATGCGGTAAGGCGGATCAAAGAAGAGCGCCAGCGCGAAAAAAATAATCATCACCGCCGCCGGCCACTCCCATCGTCCAATCCGCCGATGCAGCGTTGACATGCCGATCATGATCACCAGCGGATAGACCGGAAGCATGTAACGCGTGAGCATAGCGCCGCCCAGCAGGGAAAACGTAATCACGTGCGCCAGCATGATCAAGGCAAACTGAAGTTGCACGGGAACGGCGATGCGTCCGCGCTCGCCTGATTCGTCCATGACCGGCGGATAGAACATGGCCACCACCGTGGCGGCGGTGAGCGCCAGCATATTCATGTTTCCCAGCAGATGCCAGGTCCTGATCCCAAGGGCCAGAAAAATCCGCAACGGGCTTAGTGCCTGAGTCACGTTGTACTGATAGAACTCGGCATTGCCAAAGAACCTGCCGGTGGCGTGGTGATGATAGGAGAGCCACACAAGAAGCGGCGCTACCGGAACAAGCGCGACAGCGGCGCGATGGATTCGCGACTTGCCGGAGTCGTCGTGCGAGTGCAGGAGCGCCCAGAGCGCCAGCGCAAGCGGAGTGATCACAGCGGTTTCTTTGCCCAAGACGGCCAGGGAAAACGCAAATGCGCTGGGCCATAAGCGGCGCTCCACGGTGAGCCGGATGCCCCACAGCGTAAATGCCGCCGCGGCCAGATCAGCATGCGCCAGGGAACTTTGTACAAAAAATATCGGGTACACTGCCGTCGCGATGGTTGTTGCCACGGCGACGCCGGTATTTGCGAGCCGTCGCGCAAGCAAGAAAACATTCGTCAGGGCAAAGGCGGCCAGGAGCAGCATGGCAACGCGCGCGACCGCGGGCGTCCATCCGCTGATCGTAAACCACAACGCCAGATATGCGGCCGGGAGGGGGGGATGCCCGGTGTCCATGGTGGTCTGCGGAAGCAGCGTGTGAAAATGGGCCAGGTCATAGGCTGCGGGAACGTAAAAACCGGCTTCATCCCAGAAGAAGGGAAGGCGCAGCAACGGCGCGTGGAGCAAAAAAATGGCGACGAAGATGATGGGAAAGATGCGCCATGAAGAAAGCACTGGCAGCCGATGGGAAGGCGACTTCGTCAACTTTTTCTCACTGAATCGCGGTTTCACTGAGTCGGGGCCATGCGGATTGTCGCTAGTTGATCTGTCCTGGTTGCTGGGTGATGCCGGGATCCAGCTTGATTTCGCCAAAAGTGGCTTCGTACTGGCGCACGTTTTGTTCCAGGATGGTCACCAGCGCTTTGGCTTGTTGCGGACTCAAATAAATGCCCTGAAAATTTTGTACTTCAACTTCCTGGGAGCTCAGCGGCTGTAGGCGTCCGAAGACCAGAAGAAAATCCCACACACTCACGCGTACCTGCACGGAATTGGCATAACCGTCACGATATTCGGGTGAGTTGATCAAGCGTATATTTGGCTGCGGCGGAACCGACATGGATTTTCTCCTGAATTATGTAAACAATCACCATAACAGAATATAGGTGGAGCCGGAAATTTGCCGCGCCAAAATAGAAACGTGAAGAGTGGGTCGGTTTGAATTTTGCGGTTTATAATTCCTCTCCGCTGAGGCGCAATGAAAACGAATATCAAGGTCGCGGTGTGTCAGCTTCCGGAAGTCCGCGAAAACACAGATGGTGCCCTCTCCTGGATGGAACAGTACGCGGAGCGCGCTGGGACCGAGGGCGCCCGCTTGGTTTGCTTCCCGGAATGCTTCCTACAAGGATACTTGCTGCAAGAGGAGTTAGCTTGGCGCAATGCGATCGATCTGGCTTCCGCGGCATTTCGCGCCCTGCTGGGACGGTTCGCCCAGGCCAAGCCTGCCATCGTCTTCGGCATGATCGAGGCAGACGCTGGATCATTATTCAATACTGCCGTTGTAATCGAAGAAGGTCAGCTCATCGGAAGCTATCGAAAGATCCATCTTCTTCCTGGAGAGAGGATTTTTCGTCCCGGTACGTCGTGCCCGGTATTTCAAGCGGGCGGCTTGAAATTCGGCATCAATATCTGCTTTGACACACAATTTCCCGAAACTGCCGCCGCGGTAGCCGCGCAAGGCGCGCGGCTAATTGTCTGTCCGGCGAACAACATGATGAGGCGGGACAACGCGGAGAAATGGAAGCACCGTCATAATGAAATTCGCGCCTGTCGCGCAAAAGAAACGGGGCTCTGGCTTATCTCATCAGACGTTACCGGCATTCGTGGCGATTCTGTTGCCTTCGGTCCAACCTGCGTTATCAACCCTGATGGGTGTGTTGTAGCCCAAGTCCCTTTGATGGAAGTGGGGATGGCGGTGGCGAAAATTTCAAACTGACCACTATCGAATAAACGGTTGGAAGCCCGCATCGCTCTTCCCTGATTTATAATTCTCGCTCTTCATTATTCTCAATTCTCACCTTTGAGGCCATCCATGAACAGCAGCATTGTTGATATTCATGCACGTGAAATTCTTGACTCCCGGGGCAATCCCACAGTGGAAGCAGAAGTCACTCTGGGAGACGGCTCGCTGGGCCGCGCGGCTGTTCCCAGTGGCGCTTCCACCGGCGAGCATGAGGCCGTCGAGCTTCGCGACGGGGACCAGCGGCGCTATTTCGGCAAGGGCGTGCAGACCGCGGTGGGCAATGTGAATCTTCTCATCGCCGACACTCTTCAGGGCATGGACGCCACCGACCAGCGCCGCATTGATGACACCATGCTGGAACTGGACGGAACATCAAACAAGGGCAAACTAGGCGCAAATGCGATCCTTGCTGTTTCGATGGCTTGTGCCCGAGCCAGCGCGAATGCCATGAAAGTCCCGCTGTATCGTTATCTGGGTGGCGTGAGCGCTTGCATCCTTCCCGTTCCGATGATGAACATCCTCAATGGCGGCGCGCATGCTGACAGCAACGTTGACTTTCAGGAATTCATGGCCATGCCCGTGGGGGCTGAATCTTTTTCGGAAGCGTTGCAGTGGGGCGCGGAAGTATTCCACACGCTCAAGGGAGTGCTAAAGAAACGCGGCTATAACACGGCCGTGGGCGATGAAGGCGGTTTTGCTCCTTCACTCAAAGCCAACGTTGAGGCCATCGAACTGATCCTGGAAGCAATTCAGCAGGCGGGGTTCCGCGCCGGCGATGACATTGCTATCGCTTTGGATCCCGCAGCCAGTGAGTTCTTTGACAAAGAGCAAGGCAAATATGTTTTCAAGAAATCAGACAAGTCAGTGAAATCGTCGCAAGAGATGGTCCGCTTCTGGGCAGACTGGGTCAGGCAATACCCCATCGTCTCAATTGAAGATGGCTTGGCGGAAGACGACTGGGAAGGCTGGCACATTCTGACCGACCAGCTTGGCGACAAGATCCAACTGGTCGGCGACGATCTTTTTGTGACCAACACGGAACGGCTCAGCCGCGGCATTGATGAGGGCGTTGCCAATTCCATTTTGATTAAGGTTAACCAGATCGGTACGGTCAGCGAGACCCTGGACGCCATTGACCTGGCCCGCCGCAACTCCTATACCGCTGTTATTTCTCATCGTTCCGGAGAGACGGAAGATACCTTCATTGCCGATCTGGCGGTGGCGACGGGCGCAGGCCAGATCAAGACGGGATCGGCTTCGCGCACCGACCGCATCGCGAAATACAACCAACTCCTGCGCATAGAAGAGGAACTGGACGAAGGAGCCAGATTTCTTGGCATAGAAGCCTTGAATTATGAAGGCGATAGCGGCGGCAAAGAAAAAAATTAAGTCGCGTTGCTATTTTTGGGGTTGTACACTGAAGGGACTTGAACGGAAAGCACCGGACCACAAAGGAGCGAAGAGAATGCGATATCTGAAAATGTTTGGAGTTGTGATCGTAGGCATGGTTCTTTGGAAGCTTGGCACGTTGAAAGCTGTGGCGATGGACCATCCTCCGGGGACGTACCGTGAGAGTTGCAGGGACATCAGGATGCGTGGCGATGATTTGCGCGCTGTATGCAAAGATGAGCGCGGAGGCTGGCGGGAAGCGTTTCTCGACGGAGCGGACCGGTGCTGGGGCGATATCGCCAACGACAACGGGCGTCTGGTTTGCAATAAAACTGCCTCACTGCCGCGCGGCTCGTACATAGAAACCTGTAGAGATATATGGCGGCACTATGACGGACTCCGCGCTGTGTGTCAAAACTTCCGTGGCCGGTGGGTTACCACCTACCTGGAAAGGTTCAGCGATTGTCACGGCCGCATCGTGAATGATGACGGGCGGCTCCGCTGCGGTGGAGACGGCGACGACTGGGACCGGCGCCGGGATATAGACCGGGACCATAGAAGCGAGGGTCCCCGCGGTTCTTACTCCGAGACATGCCGAGACATAGCGGTACGCGGCGACCATCTCTTTGCCCGGTGTGAAGACAGCCGCGGCGGATGGCGCGAGACTACCCTCAACGACTATGGCCGTTGCGTTGGTGAAATCGTCAATGATGATGGATATCTCCAGTGCACCAGGCCAGGCGGCAGGCTCGTGCCGCGCGGTAACTACGTGGAAACTTGCAGGGAAATTTACGTCCGCGGCGATACCCTCCGCGCTCGCTGCAAAGACCGCGATGGACGCTGGGTCTGGACCCAGCTCAATGATTGGGACGATTGCCGCAGCGGTATCTACAACGTCGATGGACGCCTGGAGTGCCGCAGATAAGAATGCTGTTGCAAAAAAAAAGAGGAGTCCCTGTTTCGGGGACTCCTCTTTTAGTTGATCGTGCGAAGTAGATTTAGTCCGTTTCCCTGAACCGGTTCATGCCGCCCGGTTGCGCGCCCGCGTCGTTTTCATGCATCTTCTCCCATTCCTTTTGTGTGAGAGGATGAATCGGCTCAAGCTTCTTTTTTGCCAATCCGGCGTTGATCGCAGGAAGCTGCTTTGCCGTGAGCTGATCAAGTTCTTTGATCACATCTTCCAGTTCATGGCCCAGGGCCTCGGTTCGTTCCGTTTGGGAATCCGTGGGCTTGCCGTCGTAATTATTTACCTCGCTGTACACGTCAGTCAGATTTTCGCGGATGCGTTCCTCTCCGGTGATAGCGCCGCCTTCTTTGGTGGCCACAATCTTGGAGCGAACAGCATCAGCCTGTTCTGACATTTGCTGCAAGCTCTTGCGCAGAGGATCGGTCGCTGGCAGCTTGACCGCGCGGGCCGTGGCCGAATCGCGCAGGTTGACGATGGAGTCCACGGCAAAGCTCATGCGTCCCATCATGGTGTAGAGCTTCATGGCCAGATCAAACTGCACGCGCCGGTCTTGCTCGTTGTATGCAGCGCGTGGATCAAGCGCCACGTTGAGTTTTGAGGTATAGATTTTCTCGCCCTTGGTCATCTTTACGATGTAGGTACCGGGTAGGACGCGCGGTCCGGTAGCAGCGCCAAAAGCCGCGCTGGCCGCTGGCGGGACCGTGGGAGGCTTGAGCCGCATGGACCATGTGGCCCGGTTGATGCCGCGATGCTTGCTGCCCGCGATGGTGTCCACCACCTTGCCGTCCGGCCCGAGAATCTCAATCTTCATATCGCCGAAAATGTGCCGGCCTTTTTGGTAGTAGGTAATGAAAGCATCCGTGGTGCGGCTGGTGCCAAAGAAAGTAGCGTCACCTTCCGCCCAGCCACCGTTTGCGTTGAGGTATTGAATACTGCTGGTATCCAGCAGGACCGCTTCCTGGGACATCAGGTCAGGCGTAAGGGAGCGGAGCGAAGAGATGTCATCAATGATCCAGATGCCGCGTCCGTGCGTTGCCAGCACCAGATCGGATTCGCGCGGCTGGATCACGATGTCACGCACCGCGGCGGCGGGGAACCCACTGCCTTTGTATTGTGCCCACTGCTTGCCGCCGTCAATGGAAATCCACAAGCCAAACTCCGTGCCCAAAAACAGCAGGTTGGGGTCGACCGTGTCTTCCGCGATGACGTGCGCATAACCACGGACGCCGCTCTGATCATTCGTTAGCGCCGTCCATGTGTTGCCGGAGTCAGCCGTCTTGTAGACATAAGGTCTCATATCGCCAAAGGTGTGGCGGTCAAAGGTGGCATAAGCCGTGCCTTCCGCGAAACGGCTTGCGGCCACGGTGGAAACCCAGGAATTTTTTCCCAGTCCGGAAATCTTGTCCACCACATTGGTCCAGTGCTTGCCGCCGTCGCGGGTGACCTGGAGATTGCCGTCGTCGGTTCCGGCCCAGATAAGCTGGCCGTTCCTGGGCGACTCGCTGATGGAGTAAATCGACGTGTGCATTTCCGCGGCGGAATTATCAATCGTTACGCCGCCCGACTCTTCCTGTTTCTGCTTTTCCGGATCATTGGTGGAGAGGTCCGGAGAGATGCGCTCCCAGGACTGGCCATGGTCGCGCGAGCGGAAAAGAAATTGCGCCCCGATGTAAATAGTCCCTTTTTCATTGGGACTCAGGTGAATGGGCGTGTTCCAGTTGAAGTGCAGCTTCTTCTCGTTGTACTGCGGAAAGGGTTTGATGCTGCGGCCGTCAAGCGTGTGCCGGTTGATCCTGCCGATCTCGCCGCCCTGCGATTCAGCGTAGATGTAATTGGGATCAGACGGGTCTTCAAACACCCAGAAACCATCTCCACCATAAATGTTTTCCCAGCGAGAATTGCTGATGCCACCGGGATACGAAGAATCGCCGACCCACGCGCTGTTGTCCTGCAAGCCGCCGTAGACATGATAGGGGTTCGCGTTGTCCACGCTCACGTGGTAGAACTGCGCCACCGGCAGGTTCCACGCGCGTGACCACCGTGTGCCGCCATCCACGCTGGTCCAGAAGCCGCCATCATCGCCGGTAAAAATCTGGTTGGGATTGCTGGGGTCGATCCAGACGGCGTGAAAGTCGCCATGGGCGTTCGCGGTGGAGCTGAAACTTTTGCCGCCATTCACGCTCACCAGCAAAATCAGGTCGGTCTTGAAAATCTTGTTTTCATTCTTGGGATCAACAATCAAGTTGGCAAAGTAAAACGGACGCCACACCATGTACGAGCTGGCGTCCAGCTTGGTCCATTTCTTGCCGCCGTCATCCGAGCGAAAGAGCGCGCTTTGTTTGGACTCAATCATGGCGTAAACCACGTTCGGTTTGGAGGGCGCCACGGCCAGCGCAATTCTTCCGTATGGCTTTTCCGGAAGCCCTTCACTATTGGCGGCGGTGAGTTCGGTCCAGTGGTCGCCGCCGTCGGTGGTTTTGAATAGCCCGCTGCCCGGCCCGCCGGAGCGGAACGTCCAGCCCTGGCGGCGGAAGTCCCACATGCTGGCGTAAATTGTTTTTGGCTCCTGCGGATTTGTTGCCAGCATGGCGCAGCCGCTGGACGCATTCGCCCCGGCCAGAATTTTCTTCCAGCTCTTGCCGCCGTCGGTGGTTTTATAAACACCGCGTTCGTCATTGTCATTCCATAGATGGCCGGTGGCGCAGGCGTAAACCGTGTTGCTATCGCCCGGGTCCACCAGGATGCGGGAGATGCGCTCAGAATCCTTCAGGCCCATGTTGGTCCAGTTCTCACCGCCATCCGTCGACTTGTAAATGCCATCGCCGATGGAGACGCTGTTTCTGGTCCAGCTTTCCCCGGAGCCCACCCATACGGTCTTGTGGTTGGAGGGATCAATCGTGACCGCGCCGATCGATTGGACGCTCTCGCGGTCGAAGACCGGCTTGAACGTGGTGGCGCCATTGATCGACTTCCACACGCCACCGCTGGCCGATCCGGCAAACACCGTGATCTTTCCGTCTTCATCCACCGCATCAACGGCAGCGATGCGTCCGCTCATGGTGGCGGAGCCAATATTTCTGGCGGAGAGGCCGGAGATGGTGCCGGAATCGTATTTCACCGCGGAGGTTTGCGCTGAGACCGTGGAGAGCGCAAACAAAGTGAGCACAAGCGCCAGCATAGAAGTCCATAGCAGTTTGTAGAAGCGGGAGCAGGGAATCGACATGATTGAAATTGTTCCTCTCGGTTTCTTTTTTGTCCGGGTTATTTCGTGGCGGGCTTGGCTGGAGCGGCGGGCATCTTGAAGTCGCTGTCCTCAATGGGGACGTTGGCCTCAATCTTCGTGTAGGTCACTTTCCCACGCGCGTCCGGATTGTTCTTGGGGCCGCTTTCCACGAAAAACGGGAACATCACTCCGTTCACCGGCTTGTACGAGCCCAGGACGGTAACGCTCTCCCGCACCGAACCGCGTATGAACTGCTGCTTCTCAATCTGGATTTCAATGTACGTATCGGGATCAAGGTAGTAGTAAAGGATGTCGCCATTTTTCAGTGTGACCTTGAGCTTGTAGGCGTCGTCGCCGTCAACCTGATCGTGGCCCATGGATTCAATCTTGTTGCCCTTGGACGCGGCGTCCACGAGCGGGCCGTCAAAGTCGGCGTCCTCCACCAGGCCGCGCATGTCGTCTTCCCCCAGCAACTCAGGATCTTTGCGGCCCTGGAACGGGGAAATCTGCCATCCCGTGGAGCCGTCATAAGCCTGGATCTGGGTCATGCCCTGGACGGAAAACGTACTACGCAATAGCGCGGGCCGCTTGCTCTCCTGGCCGAGCGCGGCCTTGAATCCGCTGGCGTCAAGGCTGGCCGTCATGCGCAGGGACTTGATTGCCTTGATTTTTTCGATCCCGCCTTTGGCCTGTAGGTTCTTGGCCACCAGTTCGTCGGCGGTCTGAGCAAAGGCGCCGGCGGCGAACAGACAAATGAGACTTGCCAGAATGCTGCGAATTGCGATCACGGTGAACTCCTTAATTACAGGCGATCTTGAAAACCACGGAAAAGCCAACAACTGTTAATACTACCGCTCCCCGTTGCAACAAAACCTTGTTAGACAGTGGAAAGGACGATTTGTTAGCGTGAAGACCCTTTTGCGGGCCCGGCTGAGTGCTGACCTTCGGCAAAAATTATGTGGTCGGTCCGACATTCAGAATGCCTGTAAACCATAGTTAATAAGAGACTTTACTCTTGTTGCGCTGGTCGAAAGACAAAAACAACAAAAGAGACTTTGTTGCATGGCAGCCCGCAAGTTTCTTGCTTTGTCCCGTTCTTTCAGCGGCCCAAGAAAGGGAGTCGTGCACCCACATGAGAATCGCTTCTTTGCTGAACCGACATACACTCAGACCGCCGCGTGTAGACGCGGCACCGCCGATCGCGCTGGAAAATGTTCACGTCGCGGCGCCTTGCCATGCAAGCTGGGAGCAAATGACCGGGGATGATCGTGTTCGTCACTGCCAGGAGTGCAAGCTCAATGTCTATAACCTCTCGGAGATGACCAGGAAAGACGCGGAGAGCCTCATTGCCAGGAGCGAAGGACGGCTTTGTGTTCGATTCTATCGCCGTGCCGACGGAACTATCCTTACACGGGACTGTCCTAGAGGACTGCGCGCGCTTACCGACCGCGTCTCGCGGATGGCGGGCGCAATCCTCTCAGCCATGATGGCCATGACGCCGGTCTTCGCTCAGTCTCCCGCCAGCGCCCCGAATCAGGCAGAAAGCAAGAACAAAGAATTAGGCATGGATGTGACTGTGGTCGATCCTACAAACGCCGTGATCACGAACGCCAAGGTCAGCCTATGCCGCTGCAAAAATCGCGCAACCAACGACGTGAGCACGGATTCCACCGGTGTGGCCCGGTTCCGCAGCCTGGCCAAGGGAGCTTATCAGATTGTGGTGCAAGCTCCTGGGTTCAAGGTGAGCCGGCAAACTGTGATAGTCAAGAAAATGGAGCAACTCCAGGTCAAGCTGAAGATTGGGGAGCAGATGACCACGGTCGAGGTGAAGGCGGAGTCGGTCGCCATAATGGGTGGCCCTATCGGAGTTGTCGGTGTAACCAATAACCCATTTCCATTCGTGCCCATGTCTAGTGGCAGGCCCGCCCCTTTGCAAAAGTGAAAGCCAAAAATTCCGGTGAGAACAGCAAGAATCGAGAAGCCTGATTGCTCCTGTTTCACTAAGCTCAGTTTCGTGGAGCCGAATGTCACGCAGGAGGAGAGAGTATGTCAGGCATCGATAAAGTGGTGACCGTCACCATCGCGGGCAAAGACCAGGACGAGGCGCCAAATGGTTTACGGAAAAGCTGAGGTTTGAAAAACGCTTAGACAAGGCAACACCGGCACTCCGGTGGCTGACCGTAACGCCGAAGAAGCAAACTGAAGTTGAGTTTCTTCTGGCGGGGTGGTTCCCGGAGCACGTCGGCAAGAATGCAACGTGCGTGGTTGCGACGCAGGATTGCGGCAAAACTTACGAGGAATTGAAGGGATGCGGCGTCAAGTTCAGCCAGACGCCCGCAGAGGCCCTACGGTGTTGAAGCCGTGTTTGAAGATCTCTGCGGCAATCGTTACGCGCTGCTTCAGTCCAAATCCATGAATTAGCGCGGTTCCAGAGTTGCTGTGCTGGAAAAGACTCACCGCCGGGGGCGGCGGTGCCACACGACTCTAGGAGTACCAAGCACTATGGACAACGAAAGTTTTGTGGCCCAGCCGCTGGGTTTAGACACCATAAAACTTAGGGTACACCAACGTAGGAACCGCTTTAGGAAGCCCAACTAGAAGCTTGCACGCAAAAAAGGCGCGACCATCACGGCCACGCCTTCACTTCTCACCAACTATCACCTAGTCTTGATCGTCGTCATCGGTGTCTTCATCTTCATTACGTGTGCTGGCCCTGGTTGCGTCTCCGGCGCTGGGTTTGATCTCTACCGGCCCGCCGGCAAAGAGCGTGCTCGATCCATGCTCCGTGGCTTTCTTGTTGAAGCTGGCGACCTCAGTGTTCAGGAACGCATTGAACTCCTGTAGCTTGCTTTCCAGTTCTTTGCGCACCGCGGTTGCTTCTTCAATCTGGATCTGCTTCGGCGCTTCGCCATAGCCGCCCATCACGCCGCGCATGGCGCCTTGCAGACGGTTCTGGAAGCGTTGCAGGTAGTGTATGTCGTCCTGGGTGCCGGGTTGAATCTCACCGTTGTAAAGCGGCTCCTGGAACGCGGTGATCTTCTTGTCGAGCGCCCGCGCTTCTTCCAGAACAGGCCGGTAAGAAACGTTGGTCGCGCCGCCATCCTGGGCTTCTTCACCGCCCAGCAATTCCTGGAGGCTGGTGATTTGCCGGTGCAGGCTGTTCATCCGGTTCAAAGCTTCATGCAGGGCTGATACTTCATCCCGCAGCTCCATGCTCAGCTTGAATTGCGCGTGCAGAGCGTTGTCGTCATATTTGAAGCGGGGATCGTTTTGTATTTCCACGGTCTGGGTCTCGGATTTTCCCTGGACCGTCACCGCCACTTTGTACGTGCCGGGCAGCGCGGCGGGGCCGTTGCTGGGATCGAAGAAGACCTCTTCGTCATCCCCTCTTTCAGGAGGAGTGATGAAATTCAGCCGCTTGGGTCCGTCATAGCGCATGTTCCAGGCCACGCGGTTGACGCCGAATTTTGACGGTCCGTACATGGTGCGAACCACCTGTCCGGCGCTGTCAGAGATCACGATCTTTACCGGCGTCTCGCCTTGCGCTCTACGGCGCTGCGGACGGTCCGCGTTACCTCCTTCTCTGCCGACGCCCTCTTTGATTTCCTTCGGCAGATAGTACGTGATGGTTGCACCGCTCAACGGGTTAGGCGCAACATATCCGCCGGAAGCGAAACCATGTTTGTTCCACGAATGCCAGTTCACAGCCGGAGGATTTGCGAACAGGTGGAAGTCGCTCCTGGCTAAGTCACCACCGCTTTCTTCCAGCGGGGTAATGTCATCCATCACAAACAGGCCGCGACCGTGCGTGGCAACAACCAAGTCATGGCTCTTCTTGATGAACTTGATGTCGTAGATCGGAACGGTGGGGAAGTTGCTCTTCAGGGGCGTCCAGTGGCCGCCGTCATCACTGGAGTAAAAGAGACCGGTATCGGTGCCGAGCACCAGGAAGCCTTTGTGGTTTGGATCCTCACGAATTACGCGCGCGGGATCGTCCTGGGGCAGGCCCTGGCTGATAGAAGTCCAGGTCTTGCCGCCATCGTGGGTCTTGAAGACATACGGCTTGTTGTTCTCAACCTCATGGAAGTCCACGGCCACATACGCGGAGTTCACGTCGCTGGGTGAGGCTTCAATTTGCTGCAAGCGTCCCCATTGCGGAAGATTGGGGATGGCGGCGGTGACGTTGTCCCAGTGCTGTCCGCCATCGCGCGTCACCTGGACCACCCCGTCGTCAGTGCCGGTCCAGATGGTCTTGGGATCGACCGGAGAGATAGAGAAAGAAAGAATTGCGCCGACCGTCTCAGCGCCGCTCAGATCCAGCCAGATAGGGCCGCCGCTGCTTTGTTGTTTTGTTTTGTCATTGCGCGTGAGGTCCGGGCTGATGGGCGTCCAGTGGGCGCCGGCATCGGTGGAGCGGAACAGGACGTTGCCGCCCAGGTAAACCTCGTTGGGATCAGTAGCGGAAACGCCGATGGGCGAAGTCCAATTGAAACGATATTTGAGATCGGCCGGCTTCATGGACTGTACGCCGTACAGATACGGCCTGACAAAATTCGACATGCCGTTCTCATTGTTTACGCGCTGGATCGATCCATTTTGCGAATCGGTGTAGATGACGTGCGTGCCTTTGCCGCGCGCCGGTACAACGTATTCGCCGTCGCCGCCGGTCACGGTATACCACTCAAAACCGGAGATGCCGCCGCGGCTCAGGCTGTTGGAAGGTCCGCACCAGCCGTTGTTGTCCTGAAGTCCGCCGCACAGGTTGTACGGAGTCTCATCGTCGTCCGCCACGGAGTAGAACTGCTCAATGGGGAGGTTGTCCAGGTAGCGCCAGGTGCGGCCGGCGTCAGAGCTGACGTAGACGCCGCCGTCGTTTCCATTGATCATGCGGTTGGGATCTTCGGGGTCGATCCACAAAGCGTGATGATCTACGTGGACGCGTGCGGAGGTTGCTCGTGCGGTCTTGCCTCCGTCTTCTGACAGCATGATGTTGAAGGAGAGGAAATAGATTTTGTTGTCGTCCTTGGGTGCGACTTCAAGTTCGCTGAAGTAAAAGCCACGCGCCGCTAGATTGTGATTGTTGCTGACCATCCGCCAGTGGTCGCCCAGGTCGAGCGAGTCGTAGAGCGTGCCGCGCTTGTTCTCCACCAGGGCGTAAATATGACGTGGGTTGCTGGGCGCCGCGCTCAGGCCGATGCGTCCCGTGGGATCGGTCGTCGGCAGGCCTTCGGTGAGTTTCTTCCATGTGTTGCCGCCGTCGGTGGTGCGGAAGATGCCGCCGCTCACGCCGCCGTCTTCCAGCGCCCAGGGATAGCGCCGTACATGCCACATTCCGGCAAAGAGCACCAGGGGATTGCCTGACTCCATGACCAGCGAACTCGCGCCGGTCTCTTCATCTACAAACAGGACCTTCTTCCAGGTCGCGCCGCCGTCTGTAGTGCGGAAGATGCCGCGATCCGCGTTCGGTCCCCAGGCGTGTCCCAGCACGGCGACAAAAACGTTGTTGGGGTCTTTGGGGTCGATCACGATGTTGGAGATCTGCCCCGCATCTCTCAGCCCCATGAACTTCCACGTTGTTCCGGCGTCAGGAGAGAAATAAACGCCTTTGCCGGTCACTACGTCATTGCGGATATTTTTTTCGCCTGTGCCCACCCAGATCAGATTGGGATTGGAAGGCGCGAGCGCAATCGCCCCGATGGAGGCCGTGGATTCCTTCTCAAAGATCGGTTTCCAGGAAAGTCCGCCATCCTGCGTGAAGAATATTCCACCCGCGGCGGCGCCCACATAATAGACGTTGGCCTTGCCGGGAATTCCCACCACGGCGGTCACGCGGCCTCCACCCACGGCGGGGCCCAGATTGCGGAACCGCATGTTCTCCAGGGGATCTTTGGACTTGTTGTCCGCAGCGGCCTCAGAAGTTTTGGCGGATGCGCTCTGCTTGTCCGGATCGCCTTGCGAAGCTGATGCTGCCTTGCCGGAGGCGGGCTTTGCGTGTCCGGCTGATTTTTCCTGCGCCTGCGCTATTACGAGCGCGGTCTGCAAACCCATCACCAGAGTAAGAACGGAGATCGACCGAAAGAACGTTTTCATGGAATGTACTCCCGCAGATAGTAGATAGAGAACGGCAAATCATACCGCAAATAAGGGGATGGCGATGCGGCCAGCGGTTTTCTTGGCAATACTGTTTACAAACTCTTTACATCCGTCTTCGGTTTCAGCTTAATTTCAGAGCCGTTCTGGGCTGATTGGCTAAGTCACGACCGGGCCAGGAATGTGTACGGCCTCCAAGAAAACGGAAATCGTTGCTTTTGCATCCGCGATCGCTGTCGGTTTGTCCTCCGCCATAGCGACGCTGTTGGCCGCTTCGATCAAAGCGCCTAAGAGCATCGCCGCCAGGACGCTGGTTGACGGTGCCTGGATCTTTCTCGCGGCCTTGAGTTCAACGAGTAACTTATGCATTGCTCCAAAGCCGAACTGCAACTCGACTTCGCGCCAGGTCGCCGCGCCAATGACGTTAGGCGCATCCAGGAAAACGATTCTGCGGATATCGGGCTCGGTCGCGATCTCCAAGATGGCTGAGGTTCCGATGACAAGCCGCGACCACGCGTCCTCAACGCCGCGCGCTCGCGCCGCAATCCTCTCGAGAATTTCAATTTCCACGCTCTCGGCAACGCTGCGAAACAGGTCTTTCTTGTCGCCAAAATGGTGATAGACCGCCCCCGTTGTTACCTTGGCTGCATGCACAATGGCGCTGAGCGGGGTGTCCGCGTAGCCGTGCAGCGCGAATAACTTTCGCGCGGCACGCAGAATTTCGCGGCGCGTCGAGTCTGTGTTCATTTCCCGCCGGGTCTTCTTCCCCGTTGACCGGCCCGATGGGCCTTTCCGTCCTCTCGGCATAGTCTGACTATGCTATACGGAATGTGTGTTATCGTATTACATAATATAATTATGTAATATAATTAAATTATGCGAGGGAACCATGAAAGCATTTTTTGGATCGGCTGTTCTATGCAGCGCAGGGTTGTTCTTTGTCTTGACCGCGGCGAGTGCTTTTTCCGCTCCCCGGCAATTCGGACAACGGTTAGGATTCACCATCACAGGGCCGGACGGAAGCAATGAAGTCAGGGCCCAATACGGCGGGTTCTTTCTCGCCTTGGCCGTCGTCAACGGGCTGGCGCTTATGGGCAAGGTCCCGCGCGGGGCCGGCCTGCTTCTCACCAGCGCGGTATTCGGCGGGCTCATCGCAGGGCGCATCACGAGTCTTTTTCTTGACGGTGGACTCGCCGGATATGGCGGCGCTATCCGGTCGCTATTCGTAGTAGACGCAACGGGGTTTGCGTTTGCAATCGCGGCATTCCTGAGGGAACGGTCCTCTGGTTAGTGTTTCAGGGGCCGAATCATGGACTTTACCGTGGCCGTACAGAGAGTTTCTCATTTAACTGCCGGTTAAACTGCTCGATGACGGCCGCCAGACGCATTTCGGCCTCGCGGGTCACGGTCCAGACCGTCAAGGGAAATCGCAGGCCGTCAATGGGGAGCACGCGCAGACGTGCGCGCACTGCGGACCGGTGCAGGATGCGCGACGGGACCAGGCTCCATCCGCGGTTCCTGGCCACAAGATTAAGTTGCAATTCGTAGTTGTACGTTTCCAGCGCCACATGCATCTCCACATTGTGCCGCTGAAGCGCTCGTTGCAAGTTGGACCGCGCGCCGCAGCCCTCCGGGTTCAGTATCCAGTGAACGCCCCGCAAATCCTCTGCCTTCCGCCGGCGTACTGCTTTTTCTTTGGGAGCTACCACAACGAGTTGCTCCTTGCCGACCGCCACGCCTTGGATGCCGGCAGGAAGAACGTCTTCTTCAGGAAGCAGAATCACCGCCGCATCCAGCGACCCCGCGCGCACCCGGTCCAGCAACACGCGGCTCCACCCGGTGGTTAGCCTAATGTCTACTCGGGGAAATTTTTTGCGGATGAAGTCGAGCGGCCTCGTCAGTGCGATTTCCATCAGCGCATGAGCGACGCCGACTTTCAGCTCTCCCGCCGGAACACCATCGCCCGCGATCGCTTCCTGGACCTCGCGCACCGAATGCAGGACACGCCGGCATCTCTCCAGCACTTGATGCCCGGCGGGAGTCAGCGCGAAGGGCCGCCGTTTCCGGTCGACCAGCGGGCTTCCCAGAGCTGTTTCCAGGCGTTGCAAGCGGCGCGTAACCGCGGGCTGGGTCAGAAACAATTGTCGTGCCGCCTGGCTCACGGAGCGTGTTTCCGCCACGGTGACAAAAGTTCTGAGGTCGTCAAATTCCATATTTGCATACTAACAATACACATTATGCATTTGCAATATGATGTCTTATTTTCTATTGTGGGAGCGTGTTCTGGAAATATTGATGAAAGTTGAGCGCCGCGAGAACAGGAAGTAAACTCACGTAGTGCAAACCGCTACAGCGGCATGAGGTAAATCATTTTGCAACCGATGAACGCAGGTATTTCTGTTGACCGTGTCCCGGTCTCTCGACGGAGCGGGGTTGATTTCAGCAACCTCCCCTTTGGCTCGATTTTCAGCGATCACATGCTGATTGCCGATTACAACGCCGGCAAATGGTGCGACCCTCGAATCGTTCCCTACGGGCCAATCTCCGTAGCGCCCTCCACCAGCGCATTGCACTACGGTCAGTCGATTTTCGAGGCCTTCAAGGCGTTTCGCTTGCACAATAGCGGAATCGCGCTCTTTCGGGTCGATGACAATCTGGCGCGTTTCAATCAGTCCGCCAGCCGCATTGCGATGCCGGAAGTCCCCCGATCGCATTTCGTTGACGGTATCTCAGAGCTTGTCCGCGTCGACCGGGAATGGGTGCCAAAGACCAAGGGTGCATCGTTGTACGTGCGTCCGGTTTATTTCGCTACCGACGAGACACTCATGGTCCGTCCTTCCAGCACATACCGGCTCGTTGTCTTCAGCTGCCCGGTCGGCCAGTACTTCGGCGAGCCTCTTCGTCTAGTTGTGGAAGAGCGCTACGTTCGCGCTTTTCCGGGAGGAACCGGCGCAGCCAAGGTGGCCGGAAACTATGCTGGCGGGATGCTGGCCGGCCGGCTGGCCCAGGAAAAAGGCTTTCACACTGTGCTCTGGCTTGACGGACAAAACCGCGGCTTCGTGGAGGAGGGTGGCCTGATGAACGTATTTTTCGTTGTCGGCGGTGTGGTGATCACGCCTGCCCTGAGCGGGACAATCCTCGCCGGCGTCACCCGGGATTCCGTTATCACGCTGTTGCGCGAGATGGGCGTTGAAGTCCGGGAACGCCCGATCGCCATGGATGAACTGGCAGAGGCATACGCGGCCGGGACGCTTTCAGAGGCATTTGCCACCGGAACAGCGGCCACAATAGCCCCAATCGAAAGCGTACGGTATCGTGACTTGGATATAAAGCTTTCCGTTCAGGAAGATGCGTCCCTGGCCGGCAAGGTCCGCGCGCGCCTGGAAGCAATCAGGACCGGCCAGGAGCACGACAAGCACGGCTGGCTCCTGCCGATTTAGGGAAATGCGACGGTCTGTTTCACGCGTCTGAATACGAAAGGAGTCAATCGTGATTTGCCGTATGTGGTATGGCTGGACAACAGTAGCGAACGCAGATTCGTATGATGCGTACCTGCGAGAAGAACTGTTTCCTCGGGTGCAGCGCGAGCTCTCACAGCGCGGGTACAGGGGCTTCAACGTGCTTCGCCTGACACGCGAGGACGAGGTGGAGTTTGTGACCCAGGTGTGGTTTGAGTCCCTTGACGCCGTGAAGTCATTCGCCGGAGAGAGTTATGAGACGCCGGTGATTTCCGCCAAAGCGCAGGCGTTGCTTTCGCGATACGCAAAGCACTGCGATCATTTCCACCTCAGCAGCTTTGCTTGGCCTGCCACGGGCTGATTCCACAAAATTTTCGGTATCCTCGGTATCCATGGTGCTTTGGTGCTCCGAGGGTCGTGTGGCGCCGCCGCCCTCGGCGGTGGGGCTTCCTTGCATAAGAACTCGGGGAACAGCTTTAGCTTTGCCAGTTTGTTACAGGGTTATCAGGAGACACAATGCATTTCATTTTGTTCTACCAGGTTGTAGAAGGATTCACGGAGAAGCGGACCAACTTCCGCGGCGCCCACCTCAAGAAGATTCAGGAGGCACATCAAGCCGGCACTCTAGTCCTGGGTGGCGCGCTCGCTGATCCGGCGGACGGAGCCGTGCTGGTATTCAACGGTCCGGACTCGCAAGTTGCGGAAAACTTTGCCAAGGCAGATCCGTACGTAACAGAAAAGCTGGTTAAGTCCTGGACGGTGCGGAAGTGGATGACCGTCGTTGGCGAGGGCTCAACGCCGCCCGTACTTTCCGAT
>Ga0137407_10000028_pt1 | contig 129872 bp, 112 predicted proteins | sample CZOMad2_2_16fung_FD_108410 | JGI IMG/M metagenome (GOLD analysis project Ga0137407, IMG submission 108410) | Vadose zone soil fungal communities from Angelo Coast Range Reserve, California, USA - CZOMad2_2_16fungal (Illumina Assembly) | ecosystem: Environmental > Terrestrial > Soil > Vadose... | reverse complement strand
TTGGAAACGGCAAGAGTCCGCCGTTGCTTTCAATCTGGTTCACCGCGAAGGCCTTCAAAGGACCGCTGGCTGGATTGAGCGTCAGGACGTTCTGGAGAATGCCAGCACAAGTTGCTGCGGGCACGAAGGTCGGTGGATTAAATCCATTGCTGAGGCAGGGCACGGACGGGTTCCCTGGAAGCGCCGTCAGGCCGCTGAGAATTGTTTTCTGTTCGCTCTGGGGACCAAAAATACTGCTGTCGGTCAAGAGAGGAAGGGCCGCCTGTTCATCCTGAAGCAGGCCTTCATACGCCATGAACATGAAGGTCTTGTCCTTTTTCAAAGGAAAGCCGATGGCTCCGCCAAATTGCTGGCGGCTCAGTGAATTCTTCACCGGCTGGCCTTGGGCCGTGAGCGAAAACGGCTGGCCTGGAGTCAGTGCCTGGGTCAGGGCAAAGGGATCGCGTGCATCCAAAATGTCGTTGCGGAAAAAGCTGTAGGCCGTCCCATGGAACTTGTTGGTGCCGGACTTGGTCACGATATTCACGGAAGCGCCGCTGGCCCCTCCCAAGGACGCGGAATAATCAGCGCGGTTGATTTGGAACTCCTGCACGGCGTCCTGGCTCACGTTGGCCATTACAAACTGGGAGTAACCGTTAAAGTTTCCGCCATCTACCGTGATGACGTTGCCGCGCCCGTTGCTGCCATAGAACGAAAGACCCGACTGCGGTACGTAGTTGGGCCGCAAGTCGCGGTTGTCAGCAATATTCAGCGATTGGCTGACACCCGGCATGAGCAAAGTGAAGGTGAGGTAGTCGCGACGATCAATCGGCAAGTCGTTGATGTACTGCTGGTCCAGCGTATTCGCTTGTGACGCGCGTTCCACGTCCACCAGGGGAGTCGTGTCGGCTATTATGGCCGTGACCTCTACCTGACTGGTAACGCCCTGGAGTTTCAGGTGAAAATCCGCGTTCACTGTTTCACCCAAGGCGACTGTTACACTCCGCGCCTCGGGGGCAAAGCCCTGGCCTTCGACCGTCACCGTATAAGTGGCTGGCGGCAGACCGCTGAAGCGATAGTGGCCGCTTACGTCCGTTGCCGCGGTACGCTGAAATCCTTTGGCGGTATCAAGGGCAACTACGGATGCTTTTACCACGATGGCACCGCTGGGATCTATCACCGCTCCGGTGATGTCTCCCGAGGTGCCGACTCCTTGTCCGTAGAGCGCACTTGTGAGCAACAGCAGAACACACGTACCCCTGAACAGGGCATACAGTACTTTCATAATCCTTCTCCTTCGTAGCGCAACTTCTCTGGGCCTGGCAAAAAAGGTCTCAAGCAAGCGTGTCGTTTCTGTCAGTGATCTTGTCAGTGAAAAAATTGGGCACTTAGCTTGCTCAGAGCAATACTGCTCCTGAGCCTTGTAATTGCGGCAAGTGTGCTATGGAACGCCCATTAGATCAAGTATCTTTGGTAATGAATCGTCAGCTTTGGGCAGTTTGCGCCTTTGTTTATAGGGGTGAATCGCAACAAATGGTTTGGCGCACTGTCGCAATCGGAAACATCAGTACGAACGTCTTGTTGTTTGTACAGGGGTTCTAGTATCCAGGTAAATACGGCTGAATGGTAGGGTGGGCTCTCGCGGACGGCTGGTAACGCCGCAAACAAATCGACGTTGTTCTTTTTATTCCCTTCATTTACCGCGCGCTGGGCGGCCAAAAAAACTAAGGCCCCAAAAATCTTAACGCTGCCTTTAAAACAACCAAATAGATCACGTCGCTGGTCCATGCTAGTCTGCCCCCGGCCATCAGGTCTAAGGAGAAGGGAGTTGGAAAATGTAAGGAGGCTACTAGATGTTTTCTACCGTTCAAAGTCCTGCGGTGCGACCGCGTTGTTCGCTGCCATCGGTATTCACGTGTGCGATTGTTGCATTGTGCGGAACCCTGTTGTTTGGTCTTCCGGCCAGAGCCTGGGCGTCGATTTCCTTTGATTCAGCAAGTTCCAAGGCATCCACCACCAGCATATCTTCTCTTTCCTGGTCCCACACTCTGGGTGCCGGTACAGACAGAATTGTGATCATTGGCGTTACCGCTGAGAACACCACAGCGACCAACGCAGCCGTTGCCAGCGTGACGTTCAACGGCGTTGCCGCAACCGCCGTCCCCAACTCGTTGATTTCCGGCGGAGGGACCGGAATCATCGAAACCGAACTGTTCTACGTCCTGAATTCGAGCTTGCCTGCCCCCGGCACGTATACGATTCAAGTCACGTTCCATGGTTCCATCCAGGGCGCTTCTACCGGAGCAGTATCGCTTTTCGGTGTGAACCAGAGCGCGCCTGAGAGTGTGGCCACCAACGTAGACTCGAGCGGCGCCGACTCCATCTCCACCAGCATCACCACGCATACCAATGGCGCATGGGTCGTTGATGCAGCCGGCAGCGGCAACTCCGGAACGTTTACCGCGGCAAGCGGCCAGACCCTGCGTTGGGGCATTGCCTCCAGCGGTTCGACCGGCGCCAGCAGCACCAAGGCTGTAGCCACGGCTGGGGCGACTACTCTCAGTTGGACGCACTCAGGAGCCAATCGCCTGGCGCATTCGCTGGCTTCATTTGCGCCATCTTCCGGCGGTACTGCCAACTGCACGCTGACGACCAGCGTCAGCGGATCAGGCACAGTGACCCACACCCCGAGCGGGGCTACCTTCCCTTGCGGCACATCGATTACTCTGACAGCGACGCCCAACTCCGGATCCACCTTCACCGGCTGGACCGGCGGCATTACCAGCAGTGTGAACCCCCTTACATTTACTTTGAACGCCAACACCAGCGTAACGGGCAACTTCGCTACGCAAACAGCGAATTGCACTCTAACGACTGCCGCCAGCGGGCCGGGCACAGTGACCCACACGCCGAGCGGAAGTACCTTCGCGTGCGGCACATCCGTGACGCTTACGGCTACACCCAACGCTGGAGCGACTTTCACCGGCTGGACCGGCGGAGTGACCAGCAGCACCAATCCTCTTACGTTTACTCTGAGCACGAATACCAGCGTGACGGGAAACTTTACTGCGACCGGCACAACGCCTGACTTCCATCTCTTTGGCTTTGCAGCCGGCGTTACCACCGGCGGCAAGGGTGGACAGACGGTCACGGTGTCAACGCTGGCTGATCTCATCACCCAGGCGGCCATCACCAGTCCTTTGATCATTCAGGTTTCGGGCAAGATCACCGGGACAAGCGGGAGCGACATTGTTCGTGTGGCTTCCAATAAGACCATCGTCGGTCTTGGGTCCACGGCGGAGTTGTTCGCGGTGGAGGTGACGTTGCAGAAATCGAGCAACATCATTATCCGCAACCTCAAAATCTCGCATGTGCTGGCCAGCAATCATGATGGCGACCTGATCCACCTGCAAGATACCCACGATGTGTGGATCGACCACTGCGAGTTCTTCAATGAGCCGCCGCAAACGCAGCCTGACAAAGACTTGTATGACGGAATGGTTGATATCACGCACGACTCGTCCAATATCACGATTTCGTGGAGCTTCTTTCACGATCATTGGAAGTCCAATCTGATCGGATCGTCTGATAGTGACAACTTCGACCGGCGCACAACCTTCCATCACAACATGTACCAGAACGTCGCCTCGCGCACGCCCAGCTACCGCTTTGGCACCGGGCATGTCTACAACACGTACTTCACCGGGGTGATGATCACGGGAGTGAACTCGCGCATGGGCGCAGTGTTGAGGATTGAAGGGAACGTCTTCGAGAACGCAACCGATCCCATCACCAGCGTGGACAGCTCAAGCGTCGGCTTCTGGGATGTTCGTGACAACACGTTTACGAACTGCACCGGGAACCAGCCAACAACGTCCAACGGCACGTTTGTTCCGCCCTACACGTACCATCTGGATGGTTCGTCCAGCGTGAAGGCCATCGTTACTCAATTTGTGGGAGTCGGAAAGACAGATCCTCTCCAGAATCTGCCTTAACCAATCTGCTTTTAAATCCACCATGCACCACTTTCCGGAAGGGCGCACAGGCTGTGCCCTTCCGGGTTTTTATGGATACAGCAGCGAAATCGAAGAACGTTATTTTGCCGGAGTCAGTATCAGTTCGTGCATCTTGGCTGTTTCCACGGCTGCATCGGTAAACGCCAGGGTGAACGTTGTGTTGTTGTACCAGGCGTCCCAGTGGTCCATGAAATGCGGACTAAAGGGCTGGCCTGACTCGCCCTCCACCAGGTTGAAGGTGGAGTTATTCAGGTTGGAGAAATCCACCGTCATGCGCTCGGAAGGCCCAAAGCCGCGCCCCACCTGTTTGACGGTGTAACCTCCTCCAGACTGCGGGTGGGTCCTTGGGCCGGCGATGCTTGCGTGGCCGTGCAGCAAGGGAAAGCCGCTGAATATTGGATGGTTGATTGACACTGGATACACATCCCCATATTTCCAAGAGTTCAGATCAGCCGGCGCTACAGTCACAAGATTGTCGGCAGGTTTGTCCGCAGCAATTGCTTTTTCCACGGCGGCCGTCAACAGGTCATCGAAGTTGGCATAGCCGGCGGGCAGCCAGCGCTCCGGCTGGTTCCGCACAATGCTTTCCATCGCCACCGCCGATTCTGACCATTGGTAGTTTTCCCAGTTGTCCTTGAGCTTGGGCTCCAGCAGCATTTGCACCAATACCCGACGTGTTCTGACTTCAATGGTCGGCGCAACGGAGTCGGCCAGCATGCGTCCATCCCAGCCGCGCATGATGTCGGCGGCTTTATGGGTGCGGTCTGTTGCTTTGGAACTGTGGTCGATGGCGTAAACAAATTTATCGGCGAAGAGGTGGTCGTATTCTGAAGTGACGTCCGTCTGCAAGGCCAGCATGTCCGCCGGGAAGAATTTCTTGCCTGACTCCAGCACCTTATATATGCGCTCAACGCGATAAGGCGGGAACCACTGCGTGGCCACAAGGTACGGATAGCCGTCGGGTGTGATTTTTGAATTGGCCGTGGCAATAATTCCAGAAGGCGGATTGTACAAACTGGGCAATTTGTCGAATGGCAGATAGCCGGTCCAGTCATGCTTGCTGTCCGCGCCGGAGACGGGCACGGTGCCATCGCCTGATGCACGAATCGGAACAAACCCCATGGGCTGGTAGCCAATGTTGCCGTCAACATCGGCATAAACAATGTTTTGTGATGGCGTGGCAAAGGTTGAGAGCGCTTTGCGGAACTGCTCCCAGTTCTGCGCGGAGTCCAGGTCAAATAAAGGTATGCTGACACCGCGCGGATCATAGACCAGCCACTGCAACGCAATCTTGCGCGTCTCACCCGGCAGCAGGCTGGTGATGATGGGCCCGTGGCGTGTAACCACAACGTCAAGAGGAACGTCAGGCTTATCCTGCACGTGGATGACTTCGTGATAGGTCTCCGGTTTCAGCCAGCCGCTGGGGGTCTGGTATTCGCCCGCGTCGTTGAAGTTTTCAATGAAGAGGTCCTGCACATCCGGGTTCAGATTGGTAAAGCCCCAGGCGATCCGCTGGTTGTGGCCGACGATCACAAACGGCATTCCAGGCAGACTGAAACCTTCCACGTTGAAATCACCAGAGTGGAGATGGACTTCATACCACGTACCCGGAACTCCGTGAGGTAAGTGCATATCGTTGGAGAGCAGCGGCTTGCCTGAAACCGTGTGTGCGCCGGAGACCACCCAGTTGTTCGATCCCGGAACGCAGGATTCGCAGCTGTCGTCTTGCGCCGCAATGCCGGCGGCAGACAGAATAGCGGACAAGCTGATGTGCGTGGTTGGCGACTGAAGCGGCGCAAAATTCGCCGTACTGGGTTTTGTTTGGAGTCCACTTTGTTTTTCGCTTTGAGATTTTTGTTCAGGCTGGCTGAGTGTTCCCGCGCTCGCGCCCGCTTCACTTGCTGGCGGATGGTCGCGGGAGGAGCTTGCAGGATAAAGGTCCGCCATCAGCTCGGGTGAGAGTTGCGCGCCAATCTTTTCCCGCCAGTATTCGGTTTCATATTGCGGGTTCAGCAACTGGCTCATGCCGATCCCTGCCAGAATGGATTCAGCGGGGGACCAGGGGCGTGGCTTGTATCCGAGAATGCGGAATTCAATCGGCAAGTTGTCACGGTGCTGCTCGATATAAGCATTCACGCCTTTTGCGTAGGCTTCAAAAAACGCGCGATCACGCGCTGGAAGCTGCACGGCCACGCGCTCAGCTACGGCTCGTAAGCGCATGATGCGTTGTTGCTTGTCATAGTCCACCCAGCTCTTCCGTGGCCGAGGGGTCAATGTTGATCGCTGCGGTGGTCCGCTAGATGCCGGGAAAATCTCTGACATTTCACCGCCCACCGCGCGCCGTGTCACGTCCATTTGCCACAGCCGGTCTTGCGCGGTGACGTAACCCTGGGCAAAGAACAGGTCTTCCAGACTGGAGGCGTTCAGATGGGGCACGCCGTGCTCATCGCGGACCACGTAAACCTTTGCTTGCAGACCGGACAAGGCGATGGAGCCGTCAAGCTGCGCCAAGGAGCGGCGGGCCGTACTGTAAAACCAAAAAAAGGCCAAGGTGCCGGCGACGATTACCAGGATGAGAATCCAGAAAACAATTTTGAAGATCAACCGGAGAAAGCTTCGGCGGGAGGCGGGTGCGGAAACAGTTGTAGTGGCCATCGGCAGCGATTCTACGGGAAGAGCGGGGAGACGACAACGTGTTCGCGGAGTATGTGTTCGCGGAGAACGGACACGCGACGGCCTTTCGATGACTACAGGATGCCAGCACGTCCAGCCCATCTCGCGATATAGCTCTGGAGAAAAGAAGTGAACTCTTCGGCGCCGGTTGGGAGTTTTTTTCCTCGATTTCGGATCTGATGGAAATCCAAGGTCACCACTGGATTGATTAGCCGGCTCATGACGACTCTTCGATTTCGACACGCCGGCAACCCGAAGGAGGGAATCACTGCGATGCCCTGTCCAGCCTCTACCATCGCGATTTGCGTATCGAGAGAGTTGAGGACAACAGTGGTCTGAGAGACAACCGCGGCTTGCGCGAGATGCTTGTTGATCAACTGTTGCAGGGAACTGGTCGGTGACAGCGAAATCATGGTCTCCCCTTTCAGGGCAGACCATGTGGTCGAGGCACGACGAAGCGCAGGATCGTTATCGGGACGTATCACCATCAAGGAAAAGCGAAAAAATGGCGTCCGCCGGATGCCCGGCGTCTTGCTGAAAATCCCCAAGCCCATATCGAGTTTGCCGGCCTCGACCCTTTGCACAATCGTGGCAAGGTTTTCATCGAACAATTGAATTCGCAGGCCGGGGCGTTGCGTGTGGAATTCTTTGATCGCCTGCGGCAGGATATTGGCGGCGACCAGAGGCGGCGCGCCGATCGATATCGACTGGCTTGCTTCTTTGGCGGTTTGTCCAATACGCGACACGGCAGCATCAAGTTCCTGCAAATTCCGTCGGGCAACTGCGAGGAGTTCGCTTCCTTGAGCCGTCAGCGCGACATGACGGGTCGTCCGATCAAATAGACGGAATCCGAGTTGGGTTTCCAACTCTCGTATCAAAACGCTTAACCCAGATGGCGTAATGAAGATCGCTTCCGCGGCGCGCGTGAAGCTGTGATTTTGAGCCACCAGCAAGAAAGCCCGAAGCTGTCGCGACGTGAAATCCATAAGTGATTTTTAGTCAACAATTATCAATTTATTTGAACTTGTATCATAACTCATCCTGGTTTTAAATTGCACTGCGGTCGATTTTCGAGTCGGTCAGCTAAAGGGCACGTGAAGAGAGTTCATGGACAAGCTAACAAGCCAACCCGGCGCGCGTGTGGGCGGTGCTAGAATCGCTGGAATGACTGTCCGCTTGACGCCCGTCCAGTGGCTGATCTGCGGAGTCGCTGCCCTCGGCTTCGCCTTCGATCTTTATGAAGTCTTGGTCCTGCCGGTTGTCCTGCGGCCCGCCCTGGCCACCCTGGGAAATCTCAAGCCGGGCAATCCCGAGTTTGACCTTTGGGTGGCGTTGTTGTTCTATGTACCAGCGCTGACCGGTGGAGCCTTCGGCTTGCTGGGTGGCTACCTAACCGATCTCTTGGGCCGACGACGCGTCTTGGTTTGGAGCATCGTGCTGTACGCTTTTTCCGCGTTAGCCGCGAGCCACGCCACAACGCTGCCCCAATTCTTGATTTTTCGCTGCACCACCATCATCGGTGTAGCTGTCGAATACGTAGCAGCGGTCGCATGGCTGGCGGAACTCTTCTCCAATCCTAAGCAGCGGGAATCCGTACTGGGTTACACGCAAATCGGTGTGGGCCTGGGAGGCCTGATGGCTACGGGCGCCTACTATCTTGCGGTCACCTACGGTGAGCACTTTCCGCTCATTCACATGGGCCACGATGCTTGGCGTTACACCTTGCTTTTTGGATTGGCCCCGGCGATCCCGCTCATGTTCGTTCGGCCTTTCCTGCCTGAGTCGCCGGCCTGGCAGGAAAAGCGAACGAAAGGAATATTGAAGCGGCCGAGCATCGCCGAACTTTTTCGCCCCGCCCTGAAAAAGACCACTCTCATCACTACATTGCTGTACGCGTGCGCTTACGCGATACCGTTCGGCGTGCTCCAGCAGACACCTCGAATGGTCCCTGGACTGCCCGAGTTACACGGCCTCGCAAGCCGTCAGGTAGAACAGACAGTCGGCAGCGTGCAGTTTGTTGGTGAGCTAGGCACTCTTGCCGGGCGATTGCTGTTCGCCTTCCTCGTCGTCCGTATCGCGACGCAAAGGCGTCTTTTGCGCGTCTTCCTCGTTCCCGGCTTGGTCGCGTTCGTTTGGGTGTACTTTTACGCCGCAACGCACAGTCTGGTGCTCCTGAAATATGGGATCTTTGTTGCTGCTCTCTGTATGAATGGCCCCTTGAGTCTTTGGTGGAACTATTTGCCGCGGGTTTATCCAACGCACTTGCGCGGCACCGGCGAAGGCTTTGCGCACAACGTTGGCGGCAGAATGATCGGCACGCTGGCGGCGGTCGTGACAACACAGTTCGCCCATTTCATGCCTGGTGGCGGGGCCGCAACGCGGCTCGCATACTCGGCTGCCACAGTAGCGGTCCTGGTCTATTCCGTATCGTTAACGGCAAGCTTCTGGCTGCCGGAGCCTGACGGTGGCCAGTTGCCAGATTAGCCGTCGCGACATGAGGCGGGGACTTGCCCAAGGAGAAGCTCATGAAAGATACCGAAGATAGGCGCATAGAAGAAGCTGCAAACTCGTCTTACTTGCTCGACAACGCCGGCAAGGAAGCGCCTGCTCGATTGGCTGCACTCGCAGCCATGTTCGATTCAGGAACCATCCGCCATTTGGAGAGCCGCGGTGTGGATCATGGCTGGCAGTGTTTGGAAGTGGGCGGTGGGGGTGGATCAATCGCTACCTGGCTCGCCAACCGCGTCGGCTCCACTGGCCGCGTGCTGGTCACCGACATTGATCCTCGTTTTCTGAGCACCCTGAAGCATTCAAATATCGAGATACGACGCCACAACATCGTTACTGATCTGCTGCCTGAATCGGCTTTTGATCTGATACACGCGCGCTTGGTGCTGATACACCTGCCGGAGTGGGAGAAAGTGCTGGGGCGGCTCTGGAAAGCCCTCAAGCCAGGCGGCTGGCTTGTTGATGAAGAATTCGACTCCAATTCTGTGCCCCCGGATCCGACAGTAAGTCCCGGCGAAGTGCTTCTGAAGACACAGGTCGCGTTGGGGAGGTTGATGGCGGACCGAGGCTTCGATCGGCGCTATGGACGGCTGCTCTTCGCCCGCCTGCGGGCACAGGGATTTGTCAGTGTCGGCGCGGAGGCACGAATGTCCATGGTGCAGGCCGGATCTCCGGGAGCGACCCTCGTCCGAGCGAACTATGAACAACTCCGAGGAGCCATGATTGGAGCCGGCTACATCACCGAACAAGAGTTCGATCAGGACCTGGCACGCTTGAATGATCCAGATTTCATGATGCCATCTTCAATTCTCTGGGCGGCGTGGGGCCGCCGACCTTAGCACTCTGGAACGCCGCGATGGAATTTGCCCGCAGCTTCCGCAATTGTTCCCGCTCCAGGGTCCCGACTTTTGAGATCTTCCGCTCGATTCTAGTTTCTTCTATTATTAACGTTCTACTTACGATTTTCTTTGTTTCAGGATGCCGCCTGTTTCCGCATGCTTTTCCCGGCGGCAAATCGGTCCCCCCAGCGCATACCCGCGCAGCCTTGGAATTGGAACCGCAAATTGGAACCGCGCCGCCAGGGGATTGGTTATAATTGAAATTGAAAATTCAATTTCAATTCCAGAATTTTCAGGTAAACTCATGGCCGTGCTACAACGACGTATCGACGACCACGCGCCGCCCACACGTGAAGCCATGCGTGAGGCGCAGGACATTTTTTTCAAGCACTTGAAGCGCGTCGGCCTGAAACACACGGAGCAGCGCGATACCATCCTGCGCACCTTTCTGGATACCCGCGACCATCTCTCTACTGACGAGCTTTTTCGCCTGGTGCGGAAGCAAGATCCCAAGATCGGTTTTACCACCGTCTACCGTACGCTCAAACTGCTGGCGGAATGCGGGCTGGCCAGCGCGGTGCCATTTCCGGATGGCACGGCCCGTTATGAGCACCAGTTCAACCGTCGCAGCCACCATCACATGGTGTGCACCGAGTGCGGCGCGTCGGTTGAGTTCTTTTCTCCTGAAGTGACCAAACTGGAAGAAGAGATCGGGCGCAAATACCACTTTGACGCCACGCGCCACAACTTCCAGATTTACGGCGTCTGCGAAGATTGCCGCAAAAAGAGCCGCCGCCCGGTCTGACTCCTGCAACGTCAATCGCTACAATACTTCCGTGTTGAAATTGCGCAAGTACCATCCCGCGGATTACGAACGGCTGCTGGAGATCGACCAGGCATGTTTCATGGAAGGCATTGCCTACTCCGAAGAGGAGATGCGCTACTTTCTGGCCATGCCGACGGCCGTCGTTCTGGTCGGTATGCAAAACGAGAGTATCCAGGGGTTCATCATTGCGGACCGCTTTCGTCCGCGCCGTGCTTCACGGTCCATGGGGCGGATTATTACCATTGACGTGGCCCCCCCAGCGCAACACAGTGGGCTTGGCACGTTGCTGATGACGTCAGCGGAAGAAGAGCTGAAGACCGCCGATTGCGACTACGTTTCCCTGGAAGTCGCCGTGGACAACGCGCAGGCGCTGGCGTTTTATAAGAAGCTAGGTTATTCGGTCTTGAAAACCTTGCCGCGCTATTACCTGGATTCCATCGATGGCTTGCTGATGGGAAAAAAGTTGTGAGCTTTGCCTGCTTTTGCAACCTGCTAATCTACAACGAGTCACTATAAATCTGTCATTCTGAGCGAAGCGCCGCGAGATAGATCGCTTCACTTAAGTGCGTGGCGCAGAGTCGAAGAATCCCTAGAATGTTTGTCTTGCCATGCAGCTTCAGGGAGTTCTCTTATAGAATCTCTAGTTCGCACACCGCGAGAAAAGATCATTGAGAGAACGCCTTGCAGTGGCATGTTAGATGCAAGCATCTTCGGTATCCTTTGACTTCGCGCATGTCAGTAATGTTAGAAAAATATCTCCAACGCGCTCAGGATGGCAACGATAGAGTGACTACTCGATTGAAAAATACTACAGCGACGAAAAGCGTGCGTGTAGCGCGCACTCCTCTCCGTATTGCCATCGACAGCGGAGGAACTTTTACCGACTGCGTATGGATTGAAGACTCCGTCTTGCGCATCTTGAAAGTCTTTTCCACTCCCGCTGATCCGGCGCAGGCGATTGCGGAAGCGATCCACAAAATTGCCGCTGGGCAACGAGTTGTGGTGCTGCACGGTACTACCGTGGGTACCAACACTCTGTTGCAGCGCAAAGGTGCGTGTGTGGCATTTGTGACCACGGCGGGCTTTGAAGATTCCATTGAAATCGGACGCCAGCACCGGCCCAAACTTTACGATTTCTTCTTTGAGAAGGACCCGGCGCTTGCCCCTGTGGAGCTGCGCTTTGGCGTGGAGGAACGGACTTCATCTGAAGGCGTGGTGTTGCGTGGGCCGGATGAATCTGCCTTGGTGGCCCTTGCCGAACGCATCGCCGCGCAGAAGCCGCAGGCGATCGCACTGTCCTTGCTGTTTTCATTTGCCAATTCAGCAAATGAGCAGCGTGTGGCGGCGGCGCTCAGCAAACTCGGAGTCCCACTCTCCGTCAGTCATCAGATATTGCCGGAGTTTCGCGAGTACGAACGCGCCAGCACGGTACTGGTAAATGCTTATCTGCAACCAGTCATGCAGACCTACTTGGAAAAGCTGCGCGCGCGTGTAGGTGGGGACGGCAAAGCGGGAAACATCTTCGTGATGCAGTCCAGCGGCGGCATCACCGCGCTGAAAACGGCAGCCGAACAACCGGTTCGAACCGTTCTCTCCGGCCCGGCAGGCGGTGTGGTCGGCGCAGCGGCTGTGGCCCAGCGCAGCGGTTTTGAAAATATCATTGCCTTTGACATGGGCGGGACCTCGACGGACGTGGCCCTGGTTCGCGGCACGCCGGCCACAACCAATGAAGCCGATGTTGCCGGACTCCCCGTGCGCGTTCCGGTGCTTGATATACACACGGTCGGTGCGGGTGGTGGATCGGTGGCGCGGTTTGATGCCGGCGGCGCACTGCGTGTGGGGCCGGAGTCGGCCGGGGCTGATCCTGGCCCTATCTGTTATGGCAAAGGCGAAAAACCCACGGTCACAGACGCCAATTTGTTACTAGGACGTCTACCCGCGGACCAGTTTCTTGGCGGGGACTTTCAACTCGACTTACCGCGCACGCAGAAACTGGTGCAGCGCTGGCTGAAGGACAACGGCAGCCGGCTTTCGCTGCAAGAGTTTGCCGCCGGCATGGTGCGTGTGGTGAATGCGAATATGGAAAAGGCCATTCGCGTGGTGTCCATTGAGCGCGGCTATGACCCGCGCCAGTTTGCTCTGGTTGCTTTCGGCGGGGCCGGTGCCATGCATGCATGTGACCTGGCGCAGTCGTTGCGCATTCCGAAGGTGATTGTGCCGGTGTATCCCGGTGCGCTCTCCGCGCTGGGAATTCTGATCAGTGATGTGGTCAAAGACCATTCCCGTACCGTGCTGTTGCGCGTCTCCCCAGGCTTGGGCAGGAAGGGCGCAACTGGCGCCGGGAAACCGCCGCTGCAACAGATCGATGGAATCTTCGCGGAGTTGCAGAGCAATATCACCGCGGAGCTGAAGAAAGAGGACTGGAAGGGAAGAGCGGTGTTTGAGCCGAGTTGCGATGTGCGTTATCGGGGCCAGGGATACGAACTGAACCTGCCTTATGGCCGCGACCTGCTCCAGCGCTTCCACTCCGAGCACAAACGGCGTTACGGCTACAGCAGCCCGGAGCGCGAAGTGGAGATCGTGACGGTGCGCCTGCGCGGGCGGGTGGCTTCTCCGGAAAAGTTGTCTCGTATGAAGATTCAGACTGGAGCAGGGAAACTCAAGCCGGCGACGGCCATGGTTTACTTTGGTGGCAAGCGCCACAAAACCCAAGTGTTACCCAGAGATGTGTTAAGCGTCGGACGCCGCTACCGGGGCCCGGCAATTATTACGGAATACAGCGCAACTACCGTGGTGCCTCCGGGTTATATCTTCCAGGCCGACGAGGCTCATAATCTCCTGGTTGGAGTTGACTGAAAGAAGGCGCTCGCAAGGGCGCCTTCTTTGCTGTTCGTTGGAGCTAAAAGCTCAGCGAATTCTTGGTACCGCAAATCATGCCGTCCTGCCACGTCAGCGGCACTTTCTTAGGTTCGGATGCGCACCGCGACTGAGCGTATAGGTCCCTACGCTTTCTTTCTCAAGCGCAACAGTCAGGTTCATCGTGTCGCCGTCGACATGTCCTGAGTAATGGGCTTTAGCAGGCGGCGTGTTGTCATCCCGGCTCACCGGGCCTCCGTGCTCGGGCATGAAAGTTCCTGCAACGTTAAAATCACCGTGCTTATCCAGCGTGATGGCCTGCGTGATCTGGCCGTGCGCGCAATCGAACTCTACCTCCGCGCCGCTCTTTGATATCTCGAGTATGACGTGCTCGCCGCCCCACGTGCCACTTGCAATGTCCTTATGGTTTGACGCGGTTGGAATGGCCGCCTGAAGCAGCGCACCGGATAAGGCCAGCAGCCGGACGAGAGAAAAGATGAGTGCGACAATACTCTTTGGTGACGGCATAGGGTAAGTCCTTTTTTACACCAAGATCGCAAGGACAATTGTCCTCAAGTGATATGAAAAGTTTTTCATCTTCCTAGTCGATAAAGGCATTCTTAAGCAAACCCTTCTTCTTGGATGTCTACTATGTAATATAGTTGCAAATTAGACGCATCTCGCGGATAATTACGCCCATTCATTTCAATGCATTTGTATTCCAGCCGATAGAAGTAAAGCGGTTCTTTCCCCAAAAGATACCGCTGCTGTGAACAGATTTTGATTTTTTTTTTTAAGGACCCTAAACTAATGCGCCACTTCGTCTCGCGCCCTTTGAATGCCCTATTGCTGTTTTTCGTTTTTCTTTTGCCAATCGCCATTTTTGGCCAAAGCCAAAACACAACGAAGCCTACTCCGTCTTCTGGTAAGCGGGCTGCCAAAGAGGCCACTTTCACAGCCGACCAAGGTCCAGCGATCAAAGTCGAAAAGCCCATCCGTAAGGAGCGCCGGACTCCGGGGCACAAGGCTGATTCGGAGGATGGAGACGCAAAACCTGTCGAGATGCCCAGTTTCCGGGTGATGAGCCGTCCGCGCGAAGACCGCCTGATGCGGGGCCATGTGTTTCACGGTGATTTGCGAGCACTGCCGCAGATACCGCCCATAAAGTTCGAGCGCCCAGAGTTTGAAGAGCCGCAGGTCATGCCCGTGCCTTATCTGGCTGCACCGGCCAGCTCGTCGCCGAGCGCGCCCGCGACAGGCACAAATGCTCTGTCGCCCAGCGTGCCCGCGCCATCGCCCAGCAGCAGTTTTGAAGGCCTAGACTTTGCCACCTGGGGCGCCGGCCATCCGCCGGACACAAATGGCGACGTGGGACCAACCTACTACATACAGACCATCAACACCTCGATCGGCATTTTTCGCAAGAGTGACGGCGTTCGCGTAGCGGCGTTTACCTTCAATAGCTTCTTCAATGGCCACTTCGGCAACCTGTGCGACACCAACAATTTTGGCGATCCCGTTGTTGTATATGACACATTTGAAGACCGCTGGATCATTACCGATTTTGCTTTCACGCTCAGTGGTGGCAACCCCGCTGCCCCGGTGTTCCAGTGTTTTGCTGTCTCCCAATCGGGCGACCCGGTTGCGGGCGGCTGGAACTTCTACTCCCTCAAGACCGCTGCCACTGCCGCCGACGCCTTCAACGATTACCCCAAGTTCGGCATCTGGCCGGATGGCCTGTACATGTCGTCGAACATGTTTGCCATTACCGGCGGCGGATTCCAGAATGTCCGCGTGTGGGCGTTCAATAAGGCCCAGATGTACGCCGGCGCCTCAACCATCCAGATTCAGTCCTTCGATGCTCCCGCAGGTGAATTTACCCTGCTTCCCAGCAACGCGCGGTTACAAGCGGGCACACCGCCCACCGGCACTCCAAACTATTTCACGTCGGTCTTCAACTTCACCAACGCGGTCACCACCTACAAGTTCCACACGGACTGGAACAACGCCTTCAACTCAACGTTCTCTGGCCCCTTTATCACGATTGCGCCTACGACCTGGGCCAACGCTCCCGGCAATGTGTTCACGCCTGCGCCCGGCACTAAAATCGACACATTGGCGCCTCGCCTCATGGTGCAGAACCAGTACACCAACATTGGCGGCGTTGAGTCACTATGGGACAGCCACACGGTACTCGGAAGCATCGCAGCCACGTCGGCCGCGCCCCGCTTTTACCAGGTGGTCGTAACCGGGGGCGCCGTTGCCGCAAATACCACGCAGGCCGCAACATTTAATCCCGACGCCAGCGCCGTAAATCGGTTTATGCCGAGCATTGCGGTGGATCGCGCAGGCGACATGGCCATCGGTTATACCGCCGCGAGTTCTACGCTCTTTCCCGCCATGCGCTACGCGGGACAACTGGCAGGCGATCCAGTCAACACCATTACGCAAACGGAAACATCGCTCATCGAGGGCACCGGCACGCAGCAAACTGCTTCCTTCACCCGCTGGGGCGATTACAGCGCAATGTCGCTTGATCCGGATGGATGCACCTTCTGGAACACCAATATGTACTACCAGGTCAACGGGGTGAACTTTAACACCCGCATCGGAGCATTCGCTTTTCCGAGCTGCACGCCGGTGGGTGGCGGCGGCACAGTTTCAGGAACAGTAACGGCGACCGCTGGCGGGGCCCCCCTTCAAGGCGTAACGGTGTCGTTAGGCAGCAGGACGACCACCACTGCGATCGATGGCACGTATTCTTTTACCGGGATTCCCGCCGGCACCTATCCCACCATCACGGCATCTTTTGCGGGATTCACTTCCAGCACTACGCTCAATGTGGTTGTGAGCGATGGCGGAACCACGACGGTGGACTTCTCCCTGAGCGCGGCGTCTACCAGCGGTTGTTTGACAGATACGACACAAGCGGATTTCCAGGGTGGTTTACCCACCAATTGCGATCTTAATGGCAGTCCGGGTGATGTCATCCTCCTGAATGCTCCGAGTATTAATCAGCAAAATACCACCCTTGGGAATAACGGCGTGGGAATCACGATCACGACGTGGGGAGGCCAGACGTTTACTCCCTCTGCTACCGGGCTGCTTACGCGGGCCGACATCAACCTGTTCTGCAGTGGATGTACAGGTACAACGCCTAATCTCACTCTCTCAATTCAGGCAACGGCTGCCGGCTTGCCGACAGGACCCGATCTCACTTCCGCAACGGTCACAGGCTTCAACAGCGGCGCTGCTGGCTACCACACCGCAACGTTCCTCAGTCCAATAACGTTGACGTCGGGAACACAGTACGCGCTGGTAGTACGTCCCACCGCGAACCCCTCCGCAGGTACCTACGCCCTTACGCGGAGCGGTGTAGCTGCCACCGGCGCCGATGTGTACGCTGGCGGTACTCGAGTCTCTGGAGCCACCAGTGGTACGGTCTGGTCCATTCCGCTTACCGGCGGAGTTAGCACCGATGCCGGCTTCAAGGTCTTCCTGCAGACCGGCTTCACGTCGTCCGGCACTTTTGTTTCCTCGGTTAAGGATTCCAATCCTTCGGGGACCTCTACAGCCAATTGGAGCACGCTGTCCTGGAACGCCTCTACTCCGACCAACACGGCGATTCAATTCCAAGCGGCGGCCAGCAATAGCGTGTCTGGGCCATTCAATTTTGTCGGACCGGACGGCACGGCAGCCACCTTCTTTACTAATGGCGGATCGTTGGCGCAGTTTAACGGCAAGCGCTATCTCAAGTACCAGGCGTCGTTCAGCACCACCGACAGCACCGTTACAGCCGCACTGAATGACGTAACCATATGCTTTGATGACACGGTCAACACAACTCTTGCAGTTGCGCCGGCAACAGGGGCTTTCGGCGGAACAGCGAATCTCTCTGCCACGTTGACCGGCAATGCTACGGGCGTGAGCGGAAAGACGGTGACCTTCACGCTGAACGGAACCCCAGCCGGCAGCGGCGTCACCGATGGCTCCGGCCTGGCAACTGTAACTGGGGCGAGCCTGGTTGGAATCAATGCCGGCAGCTATCCAAGCGGAGTAGCGGCGGCGTTTGCCGGCGACAGCGGGTTTACCGCCAGCAATGGCACGGCGGCTTTGACAGTGTCGAAGGCGGACCAGACCATCACGTTTGGCGCGCTCGGCAGCAAGACCTTCGGCGATGCCGACTTCACCGTCAGCGCCACCGCGTCCTCCGGCCTGACGGTCACCTTCGCAGCCAGCGGCAATTGCACGGTGGCTGGATCTACGGTTCACATCACCGGCCCGGGCTCCTGCACCATCACCGCTTCACAACCAGGTGACGGCAATTACAACGCGGCACCGGATGTCCCACAGACGTTCGCGATTGCCAAAGTAGACCAGACGATTGCGTTTGGTCCTCTGGGTCCAAAGACTCCCGGCGATCCTGACTTCACGGTCAGCGCAACGGCGTCTTCCGGTTTGACCGTCACGTTCGCCGCCAGCGGCAACTGCACGATCGCTGGATCAACGGTCCACATTACCGGATCTGGCTCTTGCACGATCACGGCGTCCCAGGCGGGCGACAGCACCTACAACCCAGCCCCGGACGTTCCACAAACGTTCTCCATTGGCGCGTTAAGCCAGACAATCACATTCGGGGCGCTGGGCGCAAAGATCTTCGGTGATCCGGACTTTACGGTCAGCGCCACGGCATCTTCGAGCTTGACGGTCACATTCGCCGCCAGCGGAAATTGCACGGTAGTTGGCTCGACCGTCCATATCACCGGAGCGGGCTCCTGCACTATCACGGCTTCGCAGACAGGCAACAGCACCTACAACCCAGCCCCGAATGTTCCACAAACATTCTCGATTGCCAAAGCAGACCAGACGATCACGTTTGGTGCACTTGCAGGCAAGATCTTCGGTGATGCGGACTTCGCCGTCAGCGCCACGGCATCCTCTACACTGGCAGTCACGTTTGCGGCCAGCGGTAATTGCACTGTGGTGGGATCCACGGTCCACATCACTGGTGCGGGTACCTGCACCATCACCGCTTCGCAAGCTGGCAACGCCAATTTCAACGCGGCAACCGACGTTCCACAATCGTTCTCCATCGCCAAGGCAAGCCAGACAATCACGTTTGGCGCGCTGCCTGCTAAGACGTTCGGTAATCCTGACTTCACCGTCAGTGCCACGGCGTCTTCCAGCTTGACGGTCAGCTTTACCGCCACGGGAAATTGCACCGTGACGGGCGCAACCGTCCACCTCACCAGCGCAGGCTCTTGTACCATCACAGCTGCGCAGGCGGGCAACACCAACTTCAACGCGGCGACCAGCGTCCCACAGGCGTTCGTGATCAATCCTGGCGACGACTTTACGATTGCTCCCACGCTGCCTACGGTCAGCGTAACGGCGGGCCAATCGGTGGTCGACCACATCATGATTACCCCGAGCCCAGCCACGCTTACGGCCTTGTCGTTCACCTGTTCCGGGCTGCCGGCGAAGTCTACGTGCACGTTTGCGCCAAACCCGGTGCTGCCAGGCGTAGCTCCTACCGATGTTGTCATGACGATTACAACCACGGCGACTACAACCGCGGCTTTGGAGCACCCGCGGACTCTCTACGCATCTTGGCTGGGATTCACCGGTATGGGATTGATTGGCGTGGTAATGATTGGAATGGGTAAGAAGCGCCGCAAGAGGGCTGTGGTTCTGGGGGCCTTCGCGCTGATGGTGCTGCTCATGTCCATCGGCTGCGGTGGCAAGCACACCCCAGTTACGACTCCCGGCACTCCGCCGGGGACGTCTACAATCACTGTGACCGGCTCAACCACCGGCTTCACGCACTCCACAACCTTCACGCTAACTGTGAACTAGAGACTGACGGCAATCGACGGGCGGCCGCAAGGCCGCCCGTACTTGTTTGGAAATCCGTAAATCTGTCCGGATTGGCCTTCAGAACGAATCCACTGACGCAGGATTTCACCCCCGCTTTTTAGCAAGCTGCATGACATCGCACCCGGCCTTGTCCCTGTCCTATTTCGTAAGCGAACAAATGGTAAAATAACCGTTTCTGGCCAGAGGGTGAATGCAATTGGCTGGTAGGCCGAAGCAAGGCTGTAAGTGTGAGCTGCACATATTAGCGGTGGGAGCAGAGCGATAGAAATGATGAAAGTTGCCATCCAGGGCGAACGTGGGGCATTCAGCCATCAGGCTGCGTTGCAGCTGCTGCCAAAGGCCAGCGTGCTGGCGTGCGTTACATCCATGGAAGTTTTTGACGTTCTGGATTCACACCAGGTTGCGGCTGCCGTGATTCCGGTGGAAAACACCTTGGCCGGTCAGGTAGGAGAGCATCTTGATCTGCTGTTGGAGCGGGACGTGTTCATCCACCAGGAAATGCGCTTGCGGATCGAGCACAATCTGATTGCCGCGCCCGGGACCAAGCTGTCGGATGTCCGCCAGGTGCTCTCCCATCCAGTGGCGCTCGATCAGTGCCGCAATTTTTTCCGGCATCATCGCCATATTGCCGCGGTTCCTTTTTATGACACCGCCGGCAGCGTCAAGCACATTATGGCCAAAAGACTTGGTGGTGTGGCGGCAATCGCCAGCCGGCAAGCGGCCAGGGAATATGGCGGCAAAGTGCTGATGACCGGTCTGGAAGACGAGAAACAAAACTTTACCCGCTTCTTCCTCATCCGCAAGCAAAGAAAGGTGGCAGCCAAAGCTGACAAGACCTCTCTGGTCTTCTCTTTGAAGGACAAGTCCGGGGTTTTGTTCAAAGCTTTGAGTGTTTTTGCCCTGCGGGACCTTGATCTGAGTAAAATTGAATCAAGGCCGGTACGGGGGAAGCCATGGGAGTACAGGTTTTACGTAGACCTGATGCGCGGCGACGATGAAGCTATGCGTCATGCTCTGCGCCACCTGGAAGAAATCGCAGGGTTCGTCAAGGTGCTGGGGGTATATCCCAAGGCAAAATGAAAATTGGAGCTTCTTTTTTGCAGGACTCCGCACTTCACCAAGCTAAGACGTTGCTTATCTAGTGGTTAGAAAGTAAAGAGCCAGAAAACAGTGATACAATCAAGTGTTTTAGGGCCTCCACTGCATCTTTCCAAACCCTGTGGTCATCAAATGTGAGCGTACTTATATCAAGGACAATTTTATGGCGTCTGAAACGCGTACCAGCAATTTAGAAACCGCAACAGCGGCGCCTGATCCGCAGTTTTTGCCGGAAGAGCAGCACAAAGGCGTGCCGGTATTGCCGGTCCGGGACACAGTTCTGTTTCCGCACGCGGTATTACCGCTGACTGTGGGTCGTGAAACTTCCATTCAGCTCATCAATTCCCTGGGGGAAGAGAAGACGATTCTTGTTGTGGCGCAGCGGGAAGCCCGTGTGGATTCTCCCCAGCCTACGGATCTCTATAGCATCGGGACCCTAGCGACTGTGCACAAAGTCGTCAAGATGCCGAACCAGAGTCTTTTTGTTTTTACCGAAGGCTTGCAGCGCGGCAAACTGCGCGACTTCACGCAAACCGCGCCGTTCCTCCGTGCCGACGTGGACGCAATCCCCGATTCCGAACCCGAGCAATCTCCTGAGATCGAAGCGTTGCAGCGCAACGTGCTGACTTTATTCCAGCAGATCGTGGCCGGTTCGCCCACGTTGTCCGATGAATTGCAGACGGTGGCCATCAACATTGACGAGCCGGGCAGGCTGGTGGATTTTGTGGCGTCGTCGCTGCCTTTTCTTTCCACCAAGGACAAGCAGGAAATCCTGGAAACGCCTGAAGTCGCAAAGCGGCTGCAATCCATCAACCACCATCTGGCCAAGGAACTGGAAGTCCAGCAATTGCGCAACAAGATACAGACGGAAGTACAAGACCAGGTGCAGCAGTCGCAGCGCGAATACTATCTGCGTGAGCAGATGAAGGCCATCCAGAAAGAGTTGGGCGAGCAGGATGAAACCCAGCGCGATGTGGACGAGCTGCGGCAGAAAATTGAAGCCGCCGGCATGCCGGACGAAGTAAAGAAGGAAGCCACCAAGGAACTCAACCGGCTGGCGCGCATGTCCCCCATGGCGGCGGACTATTCGGTTACCCGCAATTATATTGAGTGGCTGGCGGTGTTGCCGTGGTCCAAATCCAGCGGCGTGGAAGCCGACATCACCAAGGCCCATGAGGTCCTGGATTCCGATCACTACGATTTGAAGAAGGTAAAAGAGCGCATCCTGGATTATCTTTCTGTCCGCCGGCTCAAGCCGAACATGAAAGGGCCGATCCTTTGCTTCGTCGGGCCTCCCGGAGTCGGCAAGACCTCACTGGGCCGCAGCATTGCCCGGGCGCTGGAACGGAAGTTTGTGCGCCTCTCCCTGGGCGGCGTGCATGATGAAGCGGAAATCCGCGGGCATCGGCGCACTTACATCGGCGCTTTGCCCGGACAGATCATGCAGGGCCTCCGCCGCGCGGAGACCAATGACCCGGTCTTTGTGCTGGATGAAGTGGACAAGCTGGGACGCGACTTCCGCGGTGATCCGTCTTCCGCGCTGCTGGAGACGCTTGATCCAGAACAGAACGCCACCTTCCGCGACAACTATCTTGACGTGCCCTTTGATTTGTCAAAGGTCCTGTTCATCTGCACGGCGAACATGCTGGATACGATCCCCGAGCCATTGCGCGACCGCATGGAGATCATCGAACTCCAGGGTTATACCGAAGATGACAAGGTGCACATCGCCAGCCGGTTCCTCGTCCCCAAGCAGATTGAGGAGAATGGGCTGAAAGCCGAGCAAATCGAATTCCCTGAAGACGCGGTGCGTTTCATCATCCGGCATTACACCCGTGAGGCCGGAGTACGCAATATGGAGCGCAACGTCGGCACACTTTGCCGCAAACAGGCGCGCCGCATTGCCGAAGGGAAAACGGAAAAGCTGGTGGTCACGCCGGAAATCGTCCAGGAGTATCTGGGCGGGATCAAGATCCGCATAGACACTGAGATCGCCGAACGCACCAAGCGAGCTGGTGTTGCCGTGGGGCTGGCCTGGACTCCGTCGGGCGGCGATATTCTGTTCATTGAAGCGAACAAAATGAAGGGCAAAGGTGGACCCCCATTATTGACCGGGCAGATCGGCCAGGTCATGCAGGAGTCCATCACAGTGGCGCACAGCTGGGTGCGTTCAAACGCGGCCAAACTGGGAATTGAAGAAGATTTCTTCAAGGACCATGACATACACCTCCATGTGCCTGCCGGGGCGATTCCCAAAGATGGCCCTTCCGCAGGTGTCGCCATGGCGACCACGCTGGTGTCACTGCTGACGGACCGGCCGGTGCGCCCGTTGACAGGAATGACCGGCGAGATCACCCTGAGCGGCAACGTCCTGCCGATCGGCGGCGTGAAAGAAAAGTTTCTTGCCGCCAAACGCTCTGGCGTAAAAGACGTGATCTTTCCCGCGGACAACCGGATGAACGTGGAGGAGGACCTGACGCCGGAACAACTGGAAGGCGTGAAGGTACACTACGTCACCACGATTGAAGAAGTGCTGGAGATCGCTCTGCCCACCTCACCTAAGGAAGAGCGCCAGGACGCGGAGACCCGTGAGCGTGTATTAAGCAACGTGTAATTCTGTCTGGTAGAGACGAGGCATGCCTCGTCTCTGCGGCGCTGCAACTCGCAGGCGAGGGTACATACAGATGTTTTAGGTGAACAAAAAAAGAGTGGCTGCGCGCCACTCTTTTTTTGAAGCATAAACGACGAATCGTAAAACAGTGCTCACAGCTGTTAGGCTGCTGATAAATTGGACGCGGATTGGCCGCCCACGGTTTCCTGCTCAACAAAACTTAACCGGACCATTCCAGCGGAGTTTTCCGTTATTCTTATATCCATGCGCATCCGCGTTCTGCTCTTTGGGCAGCTCAAGGACATGATTGGCCGGCAGGAAGATTCGCTCGAATTAGAGCCGGGTGCCAGCCTGTCCGTCTTGATTGCGCACTACGCTCAACGATTTCCCACCTTTCAGGGTCTGACCGGCTCTATCGCCTGTTCCGTCAACCAGGAGTACGCGCCCATAACAGCCGTTCTCCATGAAGGGGATGAGGTCGGCCTGCTGCCGCCAGTCAGCGGAGGCAAATCTGAAGCCGAAGAGCTGCGCTCGGAGCATTGCGCCATTGTGCGTGATCCAATTGACCTTAGTGAAATCAAGAAAGAGCTTGATCATCCCGAGGACGGCGCGGCCATACTCTTTGCTGGAGTGGTGCGCAATAATACCCGTGGACGGCGTACACTCTATCTGGACTATGAAGCTTATGAATCCATGGCCCTGAATGAAATGCGGAAACTTGCTCAAGTGGCTCTTGAACGTTTCAAGGTCCGCGATGTGCGCATTATCCATCGCCTGGGGAGGCTGGCCATTGGCGAAACCAGCGTCCTGATTGCTGTGGCTTCCGCGCATCGGGTGGCGGCGTTTGAGGCCTGTCGGTGGCTGATTGACACCCTGAAGAAGACCGTCCCTATCTGGAAAAAAGAGTACTTTGAAGACGGGGCCGTATGGGTGGACGGGGAACCGTTTCCAGAAGAAATTCGTGCCCCCAAATAACCCTTTACCGCCGTTTGCATCTAACCATGGCAGCTACCCGCTGACTCAACACTTATGAGATGGACCCGAGCTGTGCCAAAGCAGTTCAGCCTGCTGCTGTGTATGCTGACGCTGGGCGGTCTTGCCCAGGCGCAGGACCCGGTGGCGGGAGACCGCATTCCACCGGGAATGCAGCGGCAAAAACCGCAGGCGGATGATCCCAATACATTTCGCGTCAACGTGCGGCTGGTGAATGTTTTTACCAGTGTGACCGATTCGCACGGCGCGCCTGTGGCCAATCTGACCAAAGAAGACTTTCGCATACTGGAAGATGATGTGCCGCAGACCATCAGCGTTTTTGAGAAGGAATCAGAGCTGCCGCTCAGCATCGCGCTGGCCGTGGATACCAGCCCCAGCACCCTGCGCGTCTTCAAACTGGAAGTGGCGTCGGCCAGAAAATTTGTTCACTCCATCTTGCGTCCGGTGGACCGTCTGTCCCTCTTTCAGGTGACTGAGGACATTGACCAGCTCACCTTCTTTACCGCCGATTTAAGGACGATTGAACACGGAATTGACAACCTGCGGACAGGTCCGGGAACGTCACTTTACGATGCCATTGATCTTTGTTCCGGGACCCTTCTGGACCGCCAGGGTAGAAAAGTACTCGTGCTGATTACTGACGGCGGCGACACCACAAGCAAGACTGGCTACAACGAAGCGCTGCGTCGGGCCCAGCAGGCCGAAGCCATTGTGTACAGCATCATCGTTGTGCCCGTTGAAGCCGACGCGGGACGCAACCTGGGCGGCGAACATGCGCTCATCCAGATTTCAATAGATACCGGCGGCAAGTATTACTATGCTGGCACTGGCGACCAGCTGGACGATGCCTTCCGCAAAATCAGTGACGAGCTGCGTACCCAGTACCTGATTGCCTTTTATCCCAACCGCAAGTTGGCCGACTCTCCGTTCCGGCGTATACATGTGGAGTTGACCAAGAAAGATGCTGCCAGCAAGGCGTACCAAGTGCGCCATCGCGCGGGATATTACACGGCGCCGGCAAGATAGCAATCAGCACTCAGTAATCAGCCAAAGAGTTTGTCGGTTCGACTACAACGGCATGAAACATGCCAGCCAAGGGCATGGTCCTCCTGAAAAATCATGGACGAATCACGAAAAGTTGGTTTGGCTGTGTGCTGAATGCTGATTGCTGAATGCTAAGTGCTAAGTGCTCTTTTACGCTACAATATCGGGCATGGCTTTCCGCGCAACCACACCTGCTTTTGGTAAAAAAACCAGTAAGACCCCGCCTCCGGAAGATACCGGCATGGAGTCGGCCTATCTGAAGGGGCTGGGTGAAAAGCAGACGCCGGTCTCAGTGAAGCTGCTTTCGGGTGACACCTTCCATGGCTGGATTGAATACTATGACGTGGGCATGATCCGCCTTACCCGTGAAGGCTCGCCTAATCTTTTCATCTTCAAGCATGAAATCCTATACATTGCGGAAGATACCGGGCGTCGCGCTCGCTGATGGGCGCACATACAGACTATATCTCTCCGATGCAGGAACTGGCGCGCGAAGCCGGTGCGCTGTTGATGTCATTTTTCGGCAAGGTCACCATTGAATACAAAGGTGATGTTGACCTGGTTACCCAGGCCGACCGCAGCTCGGAAGCGCTGATCGTCGAGCGCATCCGCAAGCAATGGCCCAGTCATGACCTGATTGGCGAAGAGGGTAGCCGCACCGAAACCGGCAGCGATTTCCAGTGGTACATTGACCCGCTCGACGGCACCACGAACTTTGCCCATGGATACCCGGTCTTTTGCGTGTCGCTGGGATTGGAATACAAAGGCGAGCGAATCGCCGGCGTGATCTTTGATCCCACGCGCGACGAGATGTTTGCCGCGGAGAAGGGCGGCGGCTCCCGGCTGAACGGGCGTGTGGTCCGCGTTTCACCGACCGTGCGTTTGGCGGAGAGCCTCTTGGCCACGGGCTTTCCCAGTCATAAGCGGCACAAGAATCCCAACATCCAGTTCTATCACCAGATTACTTTGCGGAGTCACGGAGTGCGGCGCGCAGGCTCGGCGGCTCTGGATCTGTGCTGCGTTGCGGCTGGGCGCTATGACGGCTTTTGGGAATTCAACTTGAATTCCTGGGACACCGCGGCGGGCGTCCTGATAGTGCAGGAAGCCGGTGGCAAGGTGACAAATTTTTCCGGCGGGCCATTTACCATTGACAGCCGTGAGGTCCTGGCCAGCAACGGCCTGCTTCATGACGAACTGCTGCAAGAGTTTCAGGCGATCCTTGGCGGAAGAACGGAAGGTATGCCGTCAGCAACGGAGTATCAAAGGCTGTGTTAGTATCGATGAAGTCCGATGGCGCGAACCAAACTTTTCAGGAATCGGTTGCCGAGTTTCGCCGGTTTCTGGCAGAGAACGGGTATCCGCAGGATCTAATCTGGGTGAACCCTGACGACGTAATCCTCACTGGACCACTCATCTATGTCAGAGTACCTGTATCACAAAGCAATGAGGAGTCAGCTCGTCAATTATTCGAGCATGGTATTTCTCAGCAAATGGGCGTGCTGTTTGCGACTCTTTGTGAAATTGGCAGCGCGACCTGCTCGTACGTATGGGTTCCAAAAGATCAGACGGAAGCACAGGAAGCTCTCATGCCGGCAGGACTCAAAATGTCAGTGAATACAGGGGCAAGCCGTCGTGAGGCGAAGGCTGTTCGGAACCGTCTCTACGGGTCTTATTTGCGCCTGAAGTACAGGGAAAATCAATATCTGAAAGAACAGCTATTTCAATAGACCGCTTCTAACGTTCGCAACTCTGCGCTGTCCTCATTGATTGCAAATGGTTGCCTCGACCTCGAAGGTTAATATTTGTTTGCCACGACTTACAAAACAAAACAGTAACTTTTCCCCCAAATCAGTGCTCTAATTTAGTAGGCAGGCGCTTCAGAAATGTGGCGTCTCAAGAGTTCTCAAATCCGTTTGAGGAAATTTGATCGACGCTCCCGGATTTGCGAGGGAGGTTACATCATGCGTTATCTAAAATATCTTGTGCTATTGGCAGCGCTGGCAATTCCGGCGACATATTCCCAGGCACAAGTTTCGTTCGGCATCCAGATTGGCGCGCCGCCGGTCTGCGAGTATGGGTTCTATTCTTACGCGCCTTATGAGTGCGCCCCCTACGGGTACTGGGGCCCGGAATGGTTCTCGGATGGTATCTTTATCGGCGCCGGACCGTGGTATCACTACTACTATCGGCATCCGGAGTTCTTCATTGGATACCGCAGGTTCCGCCACTTTGATCGATTCGATCATGATCGATTTGGCCGGGGGTTTGAAGGACGTCGTTTTGATCACGATCGTGGTTTCGACCACGACGGTTTCCGGCACTTCAGCGGTGGACACGAATTTCACGGTGACCGCGGATTCCGCGGTAGGGAATCATTCCACGGCGGAGGCGGCTTCCGAGGCGGCGAGTCGTTCCACAGTGGAGGCAGATCTGAAGGCGGCAGTTTCCGCGGCGGTGGGAGTTTCCACGGTGGCGGTGGTGAATCGCACGGCGGAGGATCACATGGCGGTGGGTCTCACGGCGGCGGACACTCTGGCGGTCACAGATAGGCGAACAATGAACTAGCACCGACGTTATGGTGGGCCGCCCGCGAAGTTTGAGTATCAGCGGGCGGCCATCACTGTTACCGTGATGTGGTTTGATCTGATCAGTGCCGGGTTCTTGAATTCCTCGTAACAAAACATTTCACTTGAAATATCAGGACGCTCGACCATGATCGCGTATGTAGCTAGCCCGCCAATATCCGTTAGAGTGCCCAGGCTGACTTTGTCTATTAAAGTCTCGCCGGGCAGGACGCGGTGAATCGATCCCGAGCCTCCATCCATGGCAGGCTGTTTGCTGGTTCCAGAATTTGCACTCGAAGCCAGAACGCAAGCGCAAGAAGATTTTGCGTGCTTGGGGTGGAAGTAATTGAAAACATAGCTTTGGTGTTGACTGAATGAATGTTCATTCAGTACCATAGTGATCGACTTTGTCGGTGTGCGCGTATCCCTGCCACATCGCTTCTGTGTGCTTTTCCCGGATTACAGTTACGGAGTCATCGTTTTGCACATGACCATCAGGACCGCCGGACCGCGTCGCAAAAACTGTTATGATTCTGAACGTCTCACGACTCGTCTACTCACCCGTACCACCCATCACCAGGAGTTGCCCAGATGAGTAATGTTGCCGTCCCGGCTGTCCCGCAAACTCGCAGTTCGAACGGTGCGCCTCAGGCTGACCGCCAGGGCGCCCGAACAGTCCATCAACGCATTAATAAAGTCGCGGTTCTAGGTGCGGGAACCATGGGGGCAAGAATCGCCGCCCATTTTGCCAATGCCGGTGTGCCCTGTGTCTTGTTGGATATTGTTCCCTCCGGTGCTGCGCCGGCTCCGGACAAAGCCGCGCGCAACAAGATTGTGGCTGGCGGACTCGATGCTGCGATCAAATCTAAGCCGGCGGCGTTTTTTGAGAAGGGCCTGGAACGGCTGATCACCATCGGCAACTTTGATGACGACATGAAACTCCTGTCCGATGCCGACTGGATCATTGAAGCCGTAGCGGAGAATCTGGAGATCAAACGCGTCCTGCTCAAGAAAGTGGAAGCTGTGCGGAAGCCGGGCAGCCTGATTACCACCAACACCAGCGGCCTGCCTGTGCACAGCATTGCAGAGGGCTTCAGTGAAGATTTCCGCAGGCACTGGTTCGGTACGCACTTTTTTAATCCGCCACGCTACATGCGTCTGCTGGAGATCATCCCCACGCTGCAAACCGATCCCGCATCCCTGGAGACGGTGGCGCACTTCAGTGACGTGCGCATGGGCAAGGGAATTGTCATCGCCAAGGACACGCCCAACTTCATCGGCAATCGCATCGGCACATTTGCGGGGCTCAATGTATTTAGCTTGATGCAGAAGATGGACCTGACGATCGAAGAAGTGGACGCGCTCACCAGCAGCGGTGGCTGGAGCAAAGCGCCCACCTTCCGCACCATCGACTTAGTTGGCCTGGACGTGCTGAGCAGCGTGGTCACGAACTTCAGCAAGAACGTACAGGACGAGCGCTCTGACCTGAAGCTGCCGGAGTTTTTCCAGAAGATGCTGGAGCGCAAGCTGCTCGGTGATAAAGTAAAGTCGGGTTTCTATAAAAAGACCAAGGGCCCGCAAGGCGAAGAGAAGCTTGCCATTGACTGGAAGACCCTGGAATACCACACGGCGCAGAAACCTAAGTTTCCCGCGCTGGAGATGGCAAAAAATATTGAGGATATGGGTGAGCGTTTGCGCACGGTGCTGGCCGGCGATCCGAAAGACAAAGCCCTTCAGTTCATCTGGACAACGCTCTCCGATCTTTGGACATACTCCGGCAATCGCATCCCGGAAATTTCTGACACCGTGGTTGAGATCGACCAGGCCATGCGCATGGGCTTCAACTGGGAGGTCGGCCCATTTGAGATATGGGACCTGGCCGGCGTGGAGCCGACCGTCGCACGCATGAAGAAAGAAGGCAAGCCCGTTTCCGCCAATGCGGAGAAGCTGCTGGCTGCCGGCGCCAAAAGCTGGTACAAAGACGACCCATCCTCGACATCGGGCCGCGCCTATTTTGATTTGCGTACCGGGCAGTACAAGCCCGTAGAGGTCGCACAGGGTGTGTGGTCGGTCCAGGTGGCAAAGAAATCCAACGGCGTGGTGAAGAAGAATGCCGGGGCCTCGCTTATTGACCTGGGCGATGGCGTGGGTGGCATTGAGTTCCATTCGAAGATGAATGCCCTAGGCGGCGATATTGTGCAGATGGTCACGCAGTCGCTCAAGACAGGCGGTATCGGCGATCAGTTTGAGGCTTTTGTGATCAGCGGTGACTCGGCCAATTTTTCCGTGGGCGCTAACTTAATGATGCTCATGCTGGCCGTGCAGGAAGAAGAGTGGGACGAAGTTGATTTGGCCATCAAACAGTTCCAGGGCATGACCCAGGCCATAAAGTTCTGTTCGCGTCCGGTGGTTACTGCATCCTTCGGGATGACTCTGGGCGGCGGCTGTGAGATCAACCTGCACTCGGCCGCGCGCCAGCCGTATGCGGAGCTGTACATGGGGCTGGTGGAAGTAGGAGTTGGATTGCTGCCTGGCGGCGGTGGTTGCAAAGAGATGCTGTTGCGCGCGCTGGACAACGCTCGCGCTGTCCGCCCTGATGGACGCGGCGAATCGGTGGAAGTGGTTGAAGGTCTGAAGCGGATCTTTGAGATCATCGCCATGGCCAAGGTTTCCACTTCAGCCAACGAAGCCCGCGGTTTCGGCTTCCTCTCTGACGGCGACTTGATCTCAATGAACCGCGAGCGCATCCTGGCTGACGCCAAGGATCGCGCGCTGGAACTGGCCCGCGCCGGATACCAGGCTCCCGTGCTTCGCACCGACATTCCGGCTCCGGGGGAAAACGTGCTTGCAACCTTGCGGCTGGGAATCCATCTAATGCGGCAGGCGGAATATATTAGCGACCACGATGTGAAAGTCGCAACGAAGGTAGCGGAAGTCATCTGCGGCGGCAATGTTTCACCGGGCACTCCGGTCAGCGAACAGTACATTCTTGATTTGGAACGCGAAGGATTCAAATCTCTTTGCGGTGAGAAAAAGACGCAAGAGAGAATTCAGTTCACGTTGAAGACCGGGAAGCCGTTGAGGAATTAGTGAAGAAAGGACTGATGTGGGGCGGGGCTCTGCTGCTGGCAGGTGGATGGACAGCCGTAATAGTGAATGAGTTTTTGCACAACGAGTCCGTGCTGCGGAAAAAAGACGTGAAGGCGGCCCTCGTCGAGCAAAAGCGCTGTGAGGGACGGTACTTGAAGTTTCGCAGCTATGAACAATTCCGCGCCCGCTTGAAGGTTCCTTTTGTTTCCGATCTTGCGCCGGAACGATGGGCCGAACAGTTCAGTTCTTTGCGAGATGGAATGCGTGAGCATGAAGTGGAGAAGATTTTGGGCGCGCCGGATTATGCACGATGTAATTTGAGCAAGGAAGGCGACCGTTTCGTCGGCTCAAAGTGGCAGTATGAGATTTCCGTCCCACAGGACTTGGCGAATGACAGCCAGAACAACGCGATTGAAATTTTGTTTGGCCCCGACGGCAAGCTGAAAGAGAAGAACGCGGCGAATATGCAATCTAAGCCAAATCCGGTCGCGGTGCCCTCACCGGTTTCAGCGCCGATGGTCGTGCCGCTATCGACAAGCACTCCCGCACCAGCGGTAACGCGGGAGCCGAGCGCGGCGCCTGCAACAAGTTCGACGCCAACGGCGGAAGCAACGCCACATTGAGGCAGCGATGGAGATTGGTTTTGCCAAGAGCCAAAAGCTAATGGCTAATGGCCAGCAGCTAGGAGCTATTTATGCGAGAAGTCGTCATTGTAAGTTCCGTACGTACCGCTGTAGGAAAGTCCGGTAAAGGCGCGCTGCGCACCACGCGGCCTGACGATCTGGCCGCCGTGGCCATCAAAGGTGCGCTGGATCGTGTGCCGCAGGTTGACAAGAAAGAAATTGAAGATGTGATTATCGGCTGCGCCACACCGGAAGCCGAACAGGGCATGAACGTGGCCCGCATTGCTTCGTTGCGCGCGGGCTTGCCGGTGGAAGTCTCCGCCATGACCATCAATCGTTTTTGCTCTTCTGGATTGCAGGCCATCTCTCTGGCCGTGGACTCGGTGATGTCAGGCCGCGCGGAAATAGCTATCGGCGGTGGGACGGAATCCATGAGCATGATTCCCATGGGCGGAAACAAAGTCTCCATCAATCCCTGGCTGGTCAACAACTATCCTGACGCTTACCTTTCTATGGGGCTCACGGCGGAGAGGTTGGCCAAACGCTTTGGCATCACGCGCGAGCAGGCCGACGAGTTTTCACTCCAGAGCCATAAGAAAGCGCTGGCCGCGATCCAAGCGGGTAAGTTTGACGATGAGATTGTGCCCGTGCCGGTGAGCTTTACCACGCCCAACGGCGCCAAGCCCAAGCGCATTGAGATAACTTTTAAAGTGGATGAAGGCCCGCGCGCTGAAACCTCCTTAGAAGCATTGGCCGGCCTTAAGCCCGCTTTTCACGCTAAAGGCACGGTGACGGCAGGGAACTCATCGCAAACTTCTGACGGTGCGGCGGCCACGGTAGTGATGTCGGCGGACAAAGCCAAGCAACTTGGTCTCAAACCACTGGCGCGCCTGGTGTCTTTTGCCACGGCCGGCTACCTGCCGGAAGAGATGGGACTGGGACCGGTCTACGCTATTCCCAAGGCATTGAAAATCGCCGGCCTGAAACTGCAAGACATTGACGTGATCGAATTAAATGAAGCCTTCGCGGCGCAGGCGCTTTCCGTCATCAAAGAAGCTGGGCTTGATATCAGCAAGATTAATCCCAACGGCGGTGCAGTAGCGCTGGGACATCCGCTGGGCTGCACCGGAGCTAAGCTCACGGCAACCATCATCAGAGAATTAAAACGTCGCAACGGACGGTACGGGATTGTGACCATGTGCATCGGCGGCGGCATGGGCGCGGCGGGGATTTTTGAGAACCTGGATTAACCACAAAGGACACGAAGGAGCACGAAGGAAGACATGTCGCAAGCCGCAGCAGGGAAATCCATGACCGCCCATGAAATAAGCCATGGGGTTATCAGCGCTGCTTTGAAGGTCCATTCCGCTTTGGGTCCGGGATTGCTTGAGAGTGCTTATGAAGCGTGCTTGGCACATGAACTTCGAAAAGCTGGATTCCAGGTTGAAACACAAGTAGGGCTCCCCGTTGTTTACGACGGAATTAAGCTCGACGTCGGTTATCGAATCGACATGTTCGTCAATGACCTCGTGGTTATTGAACTGAAGTCTGTAGAAGAGATTTCCCGGATTCACATTGCGCAAGTTCTGTCATACCTAAAACTCAGTAAGAGGAAATTGGGTTTGATTATCAATTTCAACGTTCTACACCTCAAGGACGGGATCAAGAGGCTGGTTGAGGGAACTGGTTGGAAATAACCTTTGTGTTCCTTCGTGTCCTTTGTGGTTAAAAAAGAGGAGAATCTATGGCTACATTGGCAGTTCCGAACAAAACCAAACTTGTCGGCGGAAGCTTTCTCATCGAAGAGCACACCACCGACCAGGTCTTCACACCGGAGGACCTGACTGAAGAACACTTGCAGATTGTGCAGACCACCCAGGAATATGCGAAAAATGAGATTCTCCCCAATGTGGAGAAAATTGAGCACAAAGAGTTTGAGGTCACGCGTGCTCTGCTGCGCAAAGCCTGTGAGATTGGCATTGCCAACGTGGACATTCCCGAGCAGTACGGCGGCTCGGACATGGACAAGATCTCCTCCGCCCTGATCAACGAGCACATTGCTGTCTCCGGCAGCTTCAGCGTGGCGTTCGGCGGGCATGTGGGCATTGGTACTCTGCCTATCGTTTACTTCGGCACACCGGAGCAGAAGGCCAAGTATCTCCCCAAGCTGGCCACCGGCGAACTAATCGCGGCGTATGCTCTGTCCGAATCCACTTCGGCCTCTGATGCCATGAACGCGCGCACCAAGGCCGTGCTCTCGCCCGACGGCAAAGAATGGATACTCAACGGCGAAAAGATGTGGATCACCAATGGCGGCTTTGCTGACGTCTACATCATCTTTGCCAAGGTTGATGGCGAAAAGTTCTCGGCTTTCATCGTGGAACGCAAATTCCCCGGCTTCCAATCCGGCGCGGAAGAAAAGAAGATGGGCATACGCGGGTCTTCGACCACGCCCATCATCCTCAACGATTGCCGCGTGCCCAAGGAGAACCTGCTGGGTGAGATCGGCAAAGGCCATGTCATCGCGTTCAATACGCTAAACATTGGCCGTTACAAGCTCGGCGCGGGCGTGGTGGGCGGTGCGCGCAACTCGCTGAACAACTCCATCGGCTATGCCAAACAGCGCAAGGCTTTCGGCAAGACCCTGGCTGATTTCGGGATCATCAAGGAAAAGCTGGCCAACATGGCCGTCGGCGTTTACACCGGCGAATGCATGTCGTATCGCACGGTGGGCATGATCGATGCCGCCATGTCCGAGATCGACAAGAATTCGCCCGATGTTTACAAACAGACAGCCAAGAACATTGAAGAGTACGCGGTGGAGTGCTCCATCCTGAAAGTCCACTGCTCGGAGATGCTGGGCTACGTGGTCGATGAGACGGTGCAGATTTATGGTGGTTACGGCTTTGTGGAAGAGTATCCGGCGGAGCGCGCCTACCGCGATGCGCGCGTCAACCGGATCTTTGAAGGCACCAATGAGATCAACCGCATGATCATCACCGGATGGCTGCTCAAGCGGGCCATGAAGGGCCAACTGGCGCTCATGCCGGCGATCAAGAAGCTGACTGATGAGATCATGTCCGGCACGACGGCGGAGCCTCTGGAAGGCCCGCTGGCAATCGAACGCGCCCTGGTGGCCAACTGCAAGAAAGCGACCCTGATGCTGGCCGGCGCGGCGGTGCAGAAATACATGACGGACATTGAAAACCAGCAGGAGATCCTCTCCGCGGTGGCGGACATGGTGATTGAAGCTTTTGCCATGGACTCCACCGTCCTGCGTACGCAGAAGCTGATTGAGCACCAAGGTGAGGCCAAGTCCCAGATAGCTATCGCCATGGCCCAGGTCAGTCTGATGCAATCGCTGAACAAGATCGAGGCGGCGGCGCGCAAAGTAGTCGCCGCAGTCGCGGAAGGCGACATGCTGCGTACGCAGTTGGTCATCCTGCGGCGCTTGTTCAAGTTTGAGCCGTACAATGCCATCGCCCTGACGCAGCAAATCGCCAACCGGCTGATTGAGGCGGGGAAGTACGTGACAACGTAGGGCCAGGGGAAAATCTAAAATCTAATAGCGGCTGCCCACATCTTCGTGGTCAGTCGCTTTTTTCTTTATGAATAAAAAATGTCCTACGTTATATACAAAAGCCTGGGCCAGTAACACACTCTGTATCGTGGGCAGATAAGCCTGTTGAAAAAAAGCGGGTTCAGCTGAAAAGTAGATCGTTATCGGAGGTATCCCAGCCTCCTAAAATCAAGTTCCACTACAAGAAAGAGTATTTATCTATACGATTTTTCATTTCTGGTAGATTTTTAGAGGCTGGGCAAGGAACGTGTTTGTGAAATTCTTTGTCACAGTTGTGCATTGGGGTTTCGGTTGGTGTCGGGAAGATTGGCTCCGCGAAATTTTTTTCATTTTTTCTTCAAAGCAGGTTTACTCAGCTCCATGGTAAATGCTATTGTTCTTCGGGCTTTTCTGCTCTGAATTTCTTTAGCTTTGTCGATAGGAGAAGTAAATGAGACCCTCCCCCAAGTTTACCTTGTTCGTTTTTTCTTTTGTGCTAGTGTTCGGCCTTGCCACACGTAGCTTTGCCCAACAACCTAAACCTGATCCTGCCGCCGCCGCGGCTGTGGTCAATGGTCAAGCTGGTTACAATTTTACGGTGAAGCCGGTCAACGTGAATCAGGTACAGCCAATCCAACTTACAGTGGGTTCAGGCACTGTCTTTGATGCCGTAACAGGCGCGGTAGTAGGCGCCAGCAGTGGGCAAAGCAGCGCAAGCGCAAATTCCTCCCGCAGGTCTAATAGTGACGGTAATGACGATGATCTAGTGAACGGCGACGTTCGCCACACGCCCAAAGGCGGAACCATTGACGGGCTGGATACCGTGGCCACGTTCGGCGGGGCCTTTGCCGCTCAGGCTGGGCCGGATCAAGGCAATGTGTTCAAGTTCACCATGATGGGGAACCATCCTCTCGCCGGTGGAACCACCGTGATTCCCGCCAAACTCGACTTCGTCTCACTGGTGTTGCTCAATGCCGACGGCAGCACATTGACCACCGTTCCGTTCGCCCCGTTTGAAGAGCGCCTCTTGGAATCGCCCAACTTCGAACCACTCGATTACCGGTCCGGACGCAACATTGAGTACGCCGATGCTATTCACCGCGCCCAGTTCTTCAATCGCATGGGCCGCGACTGGCACACCGTACTGGTTCCCCATGTGGTGAACAGGGTAACCATCACCGTGCCGCGGTTCGTCAATATCCGTCTTTCCGATGGCACGATCATTCAGGCCCGCAGCTATTTCGCGGGGACCGCCGCGGATGGCAGCACCTTCGTGTTGATGCTTGATCTCCTGTTCAATTTCTTCTTCGACAACGAAGTGGTAAACCAGATCAACGCGGGTAATTTCGTAACCAAGGGTCTGAACACGACAATGTTCCCGAACACGTTTCTGTTTTCCCTCAATGTCGCCAATCCGAATGCTCCTGGAGGCTGCTGCGTACTCGGGTTCCACACCTTTTTCGAGGACCCAACGGCAGTTCCGCAACCGCGCTGGGTCACCCAATTCGCAAGTTGGATTTCGCCGGGAATCTTCGGTGCCGGGTTCGAGGACGTGACCGCATTCTCGCATGAAACCTCTGAAGCATTTGCCAATCCTTTTATTGACAATGACACTCCAATCTGGCAGTTCCCCGGCCAGCCGGCCAATTCGACGGCTTGTCAGGGTAACCTGGAAGAGGGAGATCCCATTGAGGTGTTAGCAAACGCTACGATACCGATAACCGTTAAAGAAAGGCACTTTAACTTTACGTATCACCCGCAGATCATACCTTTGTTGCAGTGGTTTGAAATGGGAACCACGTCGAACGCAATTGACGGCGCATTCAGCTTCCCGGATGAAACCACGCTTCCACATTCAGCGGTACCCTGCCCGATCTAAACATCTCTCGTTGGTTCTGAGGAACGGCGTCGGATCCCCTCCGGCGCCGTTCTTATTTTGGAGCTGTAGCTGAGGCGCATGAAACCAGAAAGCAAACCAGAAAGCGATATTGGCGATAGGGCAGTCGCCTGTGAGCCTTTTCTAACCTCGGGATGGGCATCGACCCAAAGCCTGCAATGAAAAACGGAAGTAACTTTGCATCTTTTTGCCCTGCCTGATAATCTAACTAACCAGTTAATTAATTAAGTGCGGCGCTTCATGAACGTTTTTTCGCCGATGTTTTACTCAAGTTGCCTGGCCGGTCAGAAAAAATCAAGCGGAGATGAGAGCGAATTTGCAGAATATGGAAACATGCTCCTAAATAAACGTTATTCGAAAGAGTTGGCAATGAGGACGGCGTCCGGCCCCCTCATTCTGTTTGTGTTGTTGTCCGTGCTCTGTGCTGCGGCGCAGCTGCCAGGTTCTGGAACCACGACCGTTGCATCGGAGCAGCAGTCGCCGGCTCAAATCCAGACTCCAGGTTTTGATGTATTTGGCGGCAGTGGGCTGGTGGATAAGCCTGTGCCGGGAGTGATCCAGCTCTCCTTGCTTGATGCCATTGAGCGCGGCATGAAGCACAACCTGGGTTTGCTGCTTTCCCAGCAGCAGACGGACGTTGCCCGGGCGCAAACTCGGCGCAACCTGAGCGTGCTGCTGCCGAATATTTCCGGCAACGTCAGTGACAGCGAAAATCAAATCAACTTGGCCGCCTTTGGTATCCCGCTTCCAGCGGGGCTAAAGTCTCCGGTGGTTGGTCCCTTTGCGGTGTTTGACGCTCACGCCGGCATGAGTGAGACGTTGCTTGATTTCAACGCGCTGAACCGGGTCCGCTCGGCGGCGGAAAATGAAAAAGTGGCGAAGTTCACCGTCCAGGATGCGCGCGAACTGGTGGTGCTGGCGGTGGGTAATGCATATCTGCTGACGCTGGCGAACGCTGCTCGCCTGGAAACCGCAAAAGCGCAGCTGACGACTGACCAGACGATCTTTCACCGGACAGAAGATTTGAAGAAAACAGGAGTGGCTGCCGGCATTGATGTGCTGCGTGCTCAAGTTCAGATGCAGGCGCAGCAGCAGCGTGTGCTGGCAACGCAAAACCAGTATGCGCAGCAGAAGATGATGCTGGAGCGGACCATCGGCCTGCCGGTCACGCAGGAGATCGAGTTGACGGACGCCGTCCCTTACTCGCCTTTGCCGGACTTGAATGTGGAAGAAGCGATCACCCGCGCTTACGCGCACAGGCCGGAGTTTCTTGCCGCTGAGTCGCGTGTGCGCGTGGCGGAGCTTGCGGTCAAGGCAGCCAAGGGCGAGTATTTGCCCACGGTACAAGTAAGCGGCCAGCTGGGAGCCATTGGCCCAACGCCGGGAAGCGCGGACACGACGTACGTTGTTTCCGCTGGCGTGCATATACCGATTTTTCAGGGCGGCAAGATCAAAGCGGAAGTGGCCCGTGCTGAGGCGGAACTGCGGCAAAACAAAATGCAGCTTGAAAACATGCGCAGCCGTCTTGAATTTGAAGTCCGCTCGTCCCTGCTGGATGTGAAGACTTCCACCGACCAAGTGGCCGTGGCCCTGCAATCGATCGATCTGGCTGCGGAACAGCTGAAAGAAGCGCAAGACCGTTATGCTGCGGGAGTTTCCGGCACGCTTGAAGTAGTGCAATCGCAGGAAGCAGTGGCCAGTGCGAATGAAACTTATATTCAGGCGTTGTATCTAAATAATGTTGCCAAGCTCTCCCTGGTGCGTGCTTTGGGTGTGGCCGAACAACAGACGCGAACGTTTCTGGGAGGAAAATAAGGTGGCAGAATTGGTCAAGGTTCACGATATGGACGAGGAAAAAGGAAACGGCCGGCCCAAGCTCGCGGAGGAGAACCGCTCCAAGAAAGATCGCGCCGCGGGATACTTCCGTGAGAACCCGTGGGCCAAGTGGGCCGTGGTACTGGTGGCCGTCTTGGTGGTGGCAGGTGGTGCTTTTGTCTGGCACTATTCTTCCATTCGCGAATCCACGGACGATTCCCAGATCGACGGCCACATCGATCCCATCGGCGCGCGTATTTCCGGAACGGTAGTGAGGGTCCTGCACGACGACAATGAAATCGTTGAGGCCGGCACATTGCTGGTGGAACTTGATCCCAGCGACTACCAGGTTGCGCTGGATCGCGCCCGCGCTGATCTCGCGAACGCTCAGGCCAACTCCACCGGTGCGAACGTTAGCGTTCCCATGACCGAGACCACCAGCTCCAGCGAACTTGTTGCCGCTGACGCGAATGTAAAAGCGGCGGAAAGGGAAGTGGAGTCGGCAAAAGCCAGAGTGCAGGAAGCCCAGGCCAACTACACCAAGGTGTCCGCCGACCTGAAGCGCATGGAGCAGTTGATCGCAAAAGATGAGATCTCCCACCAGCAGTATGACGCGGCCGTGGCCGCGAACAATTCCGCGCGGGCCAACCTGGATGCAGCCGTCGCCAATGTTGCCAGCGCGCAAAGTAAGGAAACGCAGGCACGGGCGCAGGCCAGCGGGGCCCACACCGTGCCGGAACAGATCAAGGTCATGCGTTCACGCGCTGGAGCGGCAACAGCTGAGGTGCAAAAATTCCAGTCAGCGGTGGCGCAAGCCGAACTCAATCTGAAATACACCAGGATTTACGCTCCTGTAACGGGCGTCCTGAGCAAACGCAATGTGGAACCAGGGCAGGTAGTGCAGGCGGGGCAGCCGCTGTTTTCTCTGGTGAATCTGGATGACATCTGGTGTACGGCCAACTTCAAAGAGAACCAGTTGCGCGCCATGCATCCCGGACAAAAAGCAAAAATCTACGTGGACGCCTACGGCCGCGATTACACCGGCACAGTGGAGTCCATCAGCGGCGCCACCGGATCGCGCTTCAGCATGTTGCCGCCGGAGAATGCGACCGGCAACTATGTGAAAGTGGTGCAGCGCCTGCCGGTGCGCATCCGCATTGATAAGGGCCAGGACCCCAATCATCTGCTCCGCCCCGGCATGTCCGCTGAGCCAACCGTATACCTCAAGTAATGTCTGAACGCACGAATCCGGTCATCAATCCGTGGATCATCGCCATCTCCGTGATGTTGGGTACGTTCATGGAGGTGCTGGACACCACGGTGGTGAACGTTTCTCTGCCGCACATTGCCGGCAACCTTTCCGCCAGCACGGACGAAGCCACCTGGGTGCTGACTTCGTATCTCGTCGCCAACGCCATTGTGCTGCCGATGACGGGATGGCTGGCCAACCACTTTGGCCGCCGCCGCATTTTGCTGCTGTCCGTCACCGGCTTTACCGTGTTTTCTTTTCTCTGCGGGATCGCGCCGAACCTTCCCATGCTGATCGTCTTCCGCGTTTTCCAGGGCGCCACGGGCGGCGGGTTGCAGCCGCTTTCCCAGGCCATCCTGATGGAGGCATTCCCCCCGGAGAAGCGCGGCAAGGCCATGGCGTTCTGGGCGCTGGGCATTGTGGTTGCGCCCATGCTCGGGCCGGTACTGGGCGGCTGGATCACGGACAGCTATAGCTGGCGCTGGCTGTTCTACATCAACATACCGATCGGTATCGCCGCCGTGGTCATGGCGACTCTCTTTATCTTTGATCCACCGTATATCAAGCGCGGCAAGGGAGGCATCGACTATTGGGGCATCGGCATGCTGGCCGTGGGCATCGGCGCGCTCCAGGTCTTGCTCGATAAAGGCCAGGAATTAGACTGGTTCGCGTCTCACGCCATTGTGATTCTGGCCATCGCGACGGCGCTTGGCTTGGGCTTCTTTGTCCTACGGGAATTGTCCACCGACCATCCCGTGGTGCAGTTGCAGGTCTTCAAAGTCCGCACCTACAGTACCGGCGTCTTTCTGATGACCGTGCTTGGCTTTGTTCTGTACGGCAGCACGGTGCTGCTCCCGCTTTGGCTGCAAACGCTAATGGGGTATTCATCGCTGGAAGCCGGTATGGCCATGCTGCCGCGCGGTCTGGGATCATTCTTGTTCATGCCCGTGGTCGGCATTCTGATGAGCAAGATTGAGCCGCGTAAGCTGCTGGCGGCGGGGCTGGTGGTTTCCGCCTTCAGTCTGTACCTGCTCTCCCGGCTCAGCCTGAACGCCGGATACTGGGACATCTTCTGGCCGCAGCTGATGCAAGGCATGTCCATGGGCCTGCTGTTTGTGCCGCTGACCACCATCACCAACGGCCCGATCCCCAAAGAACAAATGGGTAACGCCACCAGCTTGTTCAACCTGATGCGTAACATCGGCGCGAGCATCGGAATTGCCAGCATGACCACGATGATCGCCCGCCGCTCCCAGATACACATCCAAACGCTGGGCGCGCACGTAACGCAATCCGACCCCGCGGCGCGCTCCATGTTTCAGGCAACCATGACCGCCATGATGGCCAAAGGCATGGACATGGTCACCGCCACCAAGCAGACGTACGTTGTCCTGTTCGGCATGGTGCAACGCCAGGCCGCTATGCTTTCTTACGTCGACGCATTCTTTCTGCTCGCCGTCACGTTCGCTCTTTGCCTACCGCTCATCCTACTGATGAAGAGGCCCCCGAAGGGGCCGGGCGGGCCGGAGGGGATGGGGCATTGAGGGTTACCTTTCTCCCACTGTCAATATTCAGACTCTATATGGGCGGCTGATTGTTTCTGCTTTTCCCGAGACAACGGGTGCCTGTCCTGCGCGCTTTTTGGCTTTTGCAAAGCCGGGACTCGATGCTCTTTTTTCACCAATGGCGATCCGAAGCCCGCTAGGGCGGAATTATTGAGCCCACCGCGTGAGCGGTGGGTTGGTGGAAGAGAAAATCGCAAGCCCCGCCCTGCGGGGCGACAGATCACACGGCTTTGACCTCGATATCGCCGGGTGCCCTGTCCTTCGCGTTCTTGGTTTTTGCGAAGGGCGGGATTCGATGATGCGTCCTTCGCGTTCTTAATTGTGCGCTCTTATGCGAGAAAGGCCACAGCCGGGGGCGGCTGTACCACACGTGCATTCGGGCCGTCGGCAGAGCCTTGAACCTTACATATTGATGATGACATGGGCGAAGTCGGTGGAGACTTCATAGGAACCCCGCACCTGGCAGCCGTCAGGAAGCTGAAGCGTCTCGGCGAGACGGCTGACGGATTCCATGAGCTTGATGTTCGACTCTTCATCTCTAACTTCCACGACAATACAGAAAAATCTGGACGCGCGTTCCATCATCAAAAGCCCTTCCCCGGCGCGATGAGCATCGTGATGGCGTGGAGGCGGCCCAGGTGTGCCAGATAGAGGAGACGGTTGGCTTGCAGTGCCATCTTGCTTACTTTCATACTCATTATCAGTTCGATTCATTGAATCCATGTTACTAAAAGTATTTACAGAACTTTAGAAGGAAAAATATTGCTTGTCAATAGCCGATGATCGGGGCATGGGCCGCCGAGTCGGTGTTAATAAGCAGAGAAAGCACACTACGCCGGATGAGGCATTAGGCGCAGTTATTACCGAACTGCGCGTGCGCAGGCATTGGTCGCATGCTGAGATGGCTGAAAGAGTGGGTTACTCCGACAAGCACCTTAACGCTGTTGAACTCGGGCATAAAAGTCCTACCCATCGGGCTTTGGTTGCGATTGCGCAACTCTTCGAAATCCGGTCCTCACAGCTGCTCGCACGCGCGGAGCGACTCTACCTGAAACATCAGGGAAGAATGAATGGAGATCGGCGCGGAAAATCGTAGTGGCTTGCCCAATCACGGACAATCTCGAACGGCATTGCGATACGCCGGAGCGGTCCTTGGGGGCTGTGATTACGACGTTGCGGGTCAAGAAGAATAAGCCGCAGGAGTATGTGGCGGAGAAATCCGGTTACAGCCTTAAGTATTTTCAAATGGTAGAGCGCGGCACACAGAACCCTACCTATAAATTCATGCTGGCCGTTGCTCCGGTATTCGGCCTGACGCCTTCACAATTGCTGTCCCTGGCGGAGCGCAAGCATCGGCAGTTCTCGCAGAAGCGGGCGGCAGGTCAAGCTACAACGAAGCCCAAAAGGCCGTAAACGGCTGAGAAGAGCGAAAGAATGCGAAGATGCAGATAGCAAGTTCCATCATCTAACACAGCGAGCGGCCTTTGCAGGCCGCCTGTTCTTTTTCGACCAATTACAAATACTCTGGCGCCTTCAGTATCAATGCAATCGCCGGCCGCTCCGCCGTGTGACAACGAAGACAACAAAGCATTAATAATCAATAGCTTACAGGGATGCTAGATCGGTGCCGATTTCTCTTGACGTATATTACAAATTGAAATATAACTATTGCGGTTAGCAATATGACACTTGGTGAGAAATTACGCTATCTGCGCCTGATGGAAGGCAATCTGCGAGGATTTGGCCGGGAGTTGACGCAGCAAGAAGTAGTGCGCGCCGTCACCCGCGAACTCAAGATGAAGATCAGCCAGTCGTATTTGTCACAAATTGAAAACGGAGCGCGTCCGCACTTGACCAACAAGACGCGCCTCCTGCTGGCGAAGTTTTTCAATGTCCATCCCGGATACCTGGTGGACGATCCCGAGGGCTTCCACACCGAGCTGCTGTCCGATGTAAGCGCGCTGGAAGACACCTTGGACCTGTGGCTGATCCAGGGCGCGGAGCGTTTCCGCCGTGATCCTCCGGTCAGCCGCGCGTTACTGAACCTGGCCAAGCATCAGGACTCGCGTCGCTGCCTGGTGTTGATGGATGCGATTTTGGAAACGCCGGAACTGGCGGAGAAGCTGCTGTATGTGTTGCGTCCGCAGACGCAGCCGAAAGGCGCGCCGGAGATGAGTGAGGCTTAGTTTATGAACTGGGAACTTTTCTATCTGGTTTGTTTCGTCATCGGCTTTGCATTTGCCGCGCTCTCATTTCTGAGCGGCACATTGCATCTGCACTTCCATCTGCCCCACATGCATGTTCACGGTGTGGGGCACGGCGGCGGACACGGAGGGCATTTTCCTTTCTTCAATCCGCTTACACTTGCTGTTTTCCTGGCGTGGTTCGGCGGGACCGGTTATTTGCTGACGCGGCATCAGCATTTATGGATGTTCGCGGTGCTGGTCTTGGCCACGTTGGTTGGTCTGGCGGGAGCGGCGCTGATTTTCCTTTTCATCGCGAAAGTACTGATGGCCCATGACTACAGTCTCGATCCGCTGGACTATGAGATGGTCGGGGTGTTGGGCAAGGTGAGCAGCAGCGTCCGTCCTGATGGCACGGGCGAAATGATTTTTGAGCAGGACGGCGGACGCAAAGCATGTGCGGCCCGCAGTGACAGTGGCGAGAAGTTGGTGAAGGGTGAGGAAGTTGTGATCACGCGTTATGAAAGCGGTATTGCGTACGTCCGGCGCTGGGAAGATTTGGCTGGTGCCGCGGGTGTCTTGCCGGAAGAGAAAAAACAAGAATCTGTGAACTAAGTCAAAAAACGGGGAGGAAGCGCTTATGGCATTGGAGAGTATTTGGATATGGGTTGGGTTGGGATTGTTGGTTTTGATGTTCGCGATGGCTTCCATCGCGCGGCTTTATCGCAAAGTTGGTCCGAATGAAGCGCTGCTGGTATACGGCTTCCGTAAGACCAGAGTCGTCAAGGGCGCGGGAACAATTATCGTGCCCATGATGGAGAGTAGCCGGTTGCTGTCACTAGAACTGATGTCGTTCGATGTTGCGCCGCAGCAGGACCTTTATACCAACCAGGGCGTAGCAGTCACGGTGGAAGCAGTTGCGCAGCTCAAAGTCAAATCGGATGAAGTCTCCGTCAAGACCGCTGCCGAGCAATTCTTGACCAAGACGCCGCCACAACGGGAAGGTCTGATCCGGCTGGTGATGGAAGGCCATCTCCGCGGGATCATTGGCCAGCTCACGGTGGAACAGATTGTGAAAGAACCGGAGATGGTCGGCGACCGCATGCGTGCCACTTGCGCCGGCGACATGAGCAAGATGGGGCTGGATGTAATTTCCTTCACCATCAAAGAAGTTCGCGACAAGAATGAGTATATCTCCAACATGGGCCGTCCTGACGTCGCGCGCATCAAACGTGACGCTGATGTTGCGGCCGCGGAAGCTGAGCGTGATACGGCCATCAAACGGGCGGAAGCGCAACGGGCGTCGGCCATCGCCAAGGCCCAAGCCGACCAGGAGCGCGTGCTGGCGGAGACGCTCTCTCAAGCCAAACAGGCCGAAGCACAGCGCGACCTGGAAGTGAAGCGTGCTGCTTACGCCGAACTGGTGAAGAAACAACAAGCGCAAGCTGACAAGGCCTATGAAATCCAGGCCAACATCCAGCAACAGCAGGTTGTCGCTGAGCAGGTCAAGGTACAGCTCATTGAGAAAGAACAGCAGACCAAGGTGCAGGAAGCTGAGATCGCGCGCCATCAAAACGAGCTGATAGCCACCGTCCTCAAGCAGGCTGAAATCGAGAAGCAGCGCGTGCTGAACATCGCGGACGGAGAAAAGCAGAAGCTGATTGCGGAAGCCGAAGGCCACGCTGCCGCGATTCGACTCCAGGGTGAAGCCGAAGCCGACATCATCTTCAAGAAGGGTGAAGCGGAAGCCAAAGCCATGAACATCAAGGCTGAGGCGTATCAGGAATACAACCAGGCCGCGGTCGTCGACAAGCTGATTACCAGCCTGCCGGAGATCGTCCGGGCCATGGCGCAACCTTTGTCCAACGTGGACAAGATCACCATTGTCTCCACCGGGAACGGCACGGGCGCCGGGGCCAGCAAGATTACCGGCGACATGACGGCAATTGCCGCGCAGGTACCGGCCTTGTTTGAAGCTCTTTCCGGAATGAGCATAACGGACCTGCTCTCCAAGGTGAGACTGATTGGCGATAAATCACCTTCGCCGGAGCTTCCGGCAAGCGACGAACCTCCAGCCAGCAAAGCGAAGGCTGCGGGCAAATAGTGAATAACCGACGGGGTGAGGTTCTCTTGCCTCACCCGTCGTCTAAGCGTTCAGCGAGTGTGATTCGGAGAAGTAGAACGAATGGAGAAGTCATGAAAAAGGTTTCTCTTGCAGGTTTGAGTTTGGGAGTGGTGCTGGGGATTGTTGCCGGCTTGTTGTCCGGCACATGGCTCTTGTGGCTGGGGCTGGGAGTGGCGATTGGTGTTGTTGTGGGCTCGGCCCAGGCCAACACGCGGCGCGACCAACCGCGAGACCAACCGCGAGACCAAAACATGGGACGGATGCAGATTCATGAGCGTTAAGCTGGCCATTCCGATGATCTGGTGTCTGGCGGCAGCGGTGCTGCTCAGACTCATGAGCGCGTGGGACAGCCTGCCTGACCGCGTTGCCGTGCATTTTGGTTTAAAGATGCAGCCGAACGGATGGAGCAGTAAGAGAACTCTGGTTGCTCTTGTGGTGGTTGCCGTGGTGGGGCATGCGGCATTGGCAACGTGGTTGCTCCTGCACATTGGCTTTCTGGGGCCGATGTTTCCCTTGACCCAGATGGTGACAAGCGTGGTGCTGGTGTGCTCGTTCTGGCAAGTCATCAATTACAACGCTGAGGGAACGCCCTTTCGGGCGTCGTGGGTGCTGGGGCCTGTCGTTCTGCTCCTGGTGTTGGCCGGGGCTTTTGCACTGAATCTTACGTCGCAAGTTCATGGAAGATAGGGCGGAGCGGGTCTCCGCCGGGTAAGGAAAGAATGAAAATTAAATGTATTTTGGAGGAGTCATGGCATTACTAGAGCGCGTTGCAACTTTAATTCGGGCCAATTTGAACGACTTAATCGACAAGGCGGAAAATCCAGAAGTACTCATCAAACAGGTCATCCTGGACATGGAAAACCAACTGCTTCAGGTAAAGACGCAGGTGGCCATCGCCATTGCCGACCAGCATCTGCTGGAGAAGAAGCAAAAAGAGAATGAAGACAGGATTACCGAGTGGAACCGGAAAGCGGACCTTGCGGTAGGTAAGAAACAGGACGATCTGGCCCGGGCCGCCATTGAACGTTCTCTCCATTGCAAGCAACTGGCGCAGAGTTTTGCCGAGCAGGCAAACGACCAGAAGCAGCAAGTGGAGACCCTGAAAACCGCGCTCAATAAGCTGCAACAAAAAATGGAAGAGGCTCGTTGCAAGAGCGATTTCTTGGTGGCGCAGCACCGCCGCGCCCGCACGCTGGGCAAAGCCGCGGACGCGCAAACGGCCATTGGCAGCCAGAGCCACGCCTCTACCTTTGATCGCATGAAACACAAGGTCATGCGTGAGGAAGCAGTCGGCCAGGCCAAGACGGAATTGTTGTCTTCTGACGCGGCCAGCGTTGAAGACCGCTTTGCCCAGATGGAAAAAGAAGATGAAATTGACCGGATACTGAATGAACTGAAAGTCAAGCGCGGCGCATAGGACTTTTGTCACCTCGCGGGCCATTTATGCTCTGAAGAATCGCCGAGGAATGTGTAAATATAGAGCCTATGCATGGATTGAGAAGGCTGCGTGGTTCTTCGCGGCCAAAAACCGCCCAGAATGGCATGGCTCAAACCATGGTGTTGAGGGCTTTTTTCCTGGCGATGGCCATCTGTTTTGCCATGCAGGGAACGTCCACGGCCCAGGGCGGGAGTTCCCGTGAGCGCCAGCTTTTTGATTTAGTGAACCGTGAGCGCGAGAAAGCTGGTTTGCCCAAGTTTGAGTGGGACGACCATTTGGCCGACGCGGCCCGTGCGCACTCTAAGCTGCTGGCGGAAAACCAGGACCTTTCTCATCAATTCGAAGGCGAACCGCCGTTGCAGCAGCGCGCTGGCGCCGCAGGGGCCCGCTTCAGCGCCGTGGCCGAAAATGTTGCTGCCGCACCCGCTGTGGATGTGGCCCACGTTAGCTTGATGAAATCCCCGGGGCACCGCGCCAACATCTTGAACGCGGCTTACAACACAGTGGGAATCTCCATTGTGGAGCGGAGCCACGAATTGTATGTCACCCAGGATTTTGCCCACACGCTTCAGGTATATACCGAAGCCCAATTTCGTGACGGCGTTGTAGCGGCGTTCAATCACACCAGACGCGCCAGAGGGGCGGCGGCGATGGATGTTGTGCCTGATCCGCGTCTCAGGAAGGCCGCGTGCTCCGAAGATACGGGAGCGCAAAATTTACTTGGGACGCTCACTGGCGCTACCGACCTGGCAATCTTCACAGCGTCTGAGCCGGGCCAACTGCCCGACCACGTGCAAGAAGCCGCCGCGAATAGGACGCTGCGGCGCATGAACATTGGCGTGTGCTTCCGTGCCGGCGGTAAAACGGGATTTTCCAAGTTTTGGATCGTGATGGCATTTTTTCCGGAAAACTAGATCAGGGTTACAGATTTTTTTCAACCACATGAATCGCATCTTCTATTATCTACCGGCAATTATATTGCTGGGCCTGCTGCCGCCGGCGTACGCATCCATTGATTCTGCGCAAGCGGAGCGGCAGATCTTTGATCAGTTGAACCAGGAGCGCGAGAAAATTGGTTTACGGAAGCTACAGTGGGACGACCACGTTGCGGAAGCAGCCCGCGAACACACCAAGGAGCTGGCGGAAAATGAAAAGCTTGCGCATCAGTTCCTGGGTGAGGCTACGGTCCCGGACCGGATTGGTTTGACCGGGGCGCGCTTTACTCGGTCGGCTGAAAATGTGGCGCGCACGGAATTCCTGGAAGATGTCCACCTTGCGCTGATGAACTCTCCTGGGCATCGTGCCAACATGATGAGCCCGGAGTACAACGCCGTCGGGATTGGCGTGCTGGAACACAAAGGACACTTTTATGTGACCCAGGATTTTGTACTGCTTGTTCCGGTTTACTCGGAAATACAGTTTCGGGATTCGTTTGCGGAGGCCTTTAACCGCGCAAGAAAGTCCAGGGGACTTGGCGTGATCATGGCGCGCTCAGAAGAATCTCTGCACAATGCCGCCTGTTCCACCGACGGTGTGGCCCAGAACCTCTCAGGCAAGGTCACTGGCGCAGGCGCGCTGGTTGTGTTCACATCTTCTGAGCCGGACAAACTGCCGGAACAACTGATGAGCCGGGCTGCAAACCCAGGCTTTCACCGGATGGCAATCGGCGTTTGCTTCCGGCCCGATCCACAGCATGGTTACGCAAACTTCTGGGTGGTGGCGGCGTTTTACTCGTAGAGGGCGGGAAATACCTAACGATCCGCTGATTCTTCTTCCAAAGCCGACAGAACGTCATCGTCCACGTTCCAGGTCTTAAGGAGTTTGGTGGCAATGCCTGCGCCGAACCCGGCTCGCAGGAGCGCGCGAAAAATCCGCGCGACTTCTTTATTATTTCCCGGCTTTGCAAACCGTTTGCGTTTGAGAAATGCGCGGGCCAGCTCCTGCTCGTCCACGCTGGAATAGGCCGCGCCGACTTCCTTTTCGATCACGTCCGGATGGACGCCTTTTATTTTCAGGTCTGTGATCACGCGACGGCGGCCAAACTTTTCATTGTCGCGGCGAAGGGAAGCATAGGACGCGGCATAGCTTGAATCGCTTAGATACTTCTGCTCTTTGAGCCGCAGAATCACCATCTCAACGAGCAATGTGCCAATTTCGCCTTCGGGTACACGATTGCGCATCAGGCGCTTCAGTTCGGCAACCGTGCGCATTCTGCGGCCTAACGCGCGAACGGCATACTCGTAGAGCACATTTTCATCGCAAGTAGGTTGGGGACGTTTAAAGGGCACGGCGGCTTCTTGAAGAAGAATAGCAGAACGGGCGGGCGAGAGAGTCGTGCTATCGGAAAAACAAAGAGACGCAGCGGAATATCACTGCGTCTCTGTTGAAATACTTTAGCCTCGGCCGGAGCTGAATCCCGCCTGCTCCATCTGCTCGCGCGCCGCGTCGGCGGTGGAATGGATGCCTTGCACTTTGAGCTTGAAGTCGTCTGGATTGCTGGCGTTCTCCAGCGCGGTTTCATAGCTGACCAGACCTTGGGAATACAGATCATAGAGCGACTGGTCGAACGTCTGCATGCCGTACTGTGAAGTGCCGGCGCCGATCGCTTCATGGATCAGCCGGGTTTTTTCCGGGACCATGATGCATTCGCGGACGAACGCCGTGGAGATCAGGACTTCAGTTGCCGGGACGCGGCCTGCCCCGTCAGCGCGCTTGACCAGGCGTTGGCTGACGACGGCCCGCAACGTAGCTCCCAGCTGCATGCGGACCTGTTTCTGCTCCGGCGGAGGAAATACGGCGATGATACGGTTGATGGTTTCCACCGCATCCAAAGTGTGCAGGGTGGAGAAAACCAAGTGTCCGGTTTCAGCGGCGTGCAGCGCGGTGGAGATTGTTTCCAGATCGCGCATTTCGCCCACCAGAATCACGTCCGGGTCCTGGCGCAAGCTGGCGCGCAAGGCGGAACCGAAGGAAGGAGTGTCCACTTCAACTTCGCGCTGGTTAACAAAACCTTTTTTGTCGCGATGCAGAAATTCGATTGGGTCTTCAATCGTGATGATGTGTTCGGGACGGCTGGAGTTGATGCGGTCCAGCATGGCGGCCAGGGTGGTGGATTTACCGGAGCCGGTCACGCCGGTCACCAGCACCAGTCCGCGGGCTTCTTCGCAGATGTGCTCAATCACTTTGGGCAGATAGAGCTCTTCCAGGGCGCGGATTTTCGTGGGGATCACGCGCAGCACCAGTCCTACGTTGCCGCGTTGCTGAAAAACGTTCACGCGGAAGCGTCCCAGGCCGGCCACGCCGTAGGCCATGTCAAGCTCGGCCGCTTCTTTGAATTTTTGTTTCTGCCGGTTGGACATCATGCTGAAAGCCATGTTCAGCATGTCTTCAGCGGAGATGCGGGGCTGGTCCGTCAGCGGGACAAGTTCTCCATCCACGCGCACATGGGGATAGTTGCCAACTTTCAGGTGAAGGTCAGAAGCCTTGCGCTCCATGGCAATTCGCAGCAGATCATCAATATGCATAGTTCACTCTTGGCCAAAAAACCGCACCGGGCAGAACGATCGCAAATCCAACCCTTCTTAAATTCGCAGACCAGATTCGCAGAAACGTACCACGCGGCAACCAGGAACGCAATCAGGGAGCACGCTGAAGTTACCTGTTCTTTAACTCCTCAATTTTGGAGCGAATCGGGGCCGGATGGTAAACCGTTTACCTCCAACAGTGTACGTTGGGCCGTCTCTAGCTACAATGTTACTGATGACACTGAACAACAAGGGGCCCCGTGTGGTAATCGTTGGCGCCGGTTTTGCCGGGATAAACGCCGCCAAGGCGCTGGCCAAAGCGCCGGTTCAGGTGGTGGTGATTGATCGCAAAAACCACCATACGTTTCAGCCGTTGCTCTATCAGGTGGCGCTGGCGGTGCTTTCACCCGCTGAAATTGCCTCTCCCGTGCGTACCGTGCTGCGGCGGGCGGAGAGCGTGGAAGTCCTGCTGGGGGAAGTGCAGGGTTTTGACCTGCAAAAACGCTTGGTCCGGCTTGAAGGTTTGGACGTTTCTTACGATTATCTAATCGTAGCTGCCGGCGCCACCCATGCTTACTTTGGTCATCCCGAATGGGAGCAGTTTGCGCCGGGGCTAAAGACCTTAGAGGACGCCCTCGAGATTCGCCGCCGCGTCCTGATGGCCTTTGAGATGGCGGAGCGGGATGTGATTGCCCAGCGGCCGTGTCCGCCGTTGAACTTTGTGGTGATTGGCGCGGGGCCAACCGGCGTGGAACTTGCCGGCGCGATCTCAGATATTTCCCGCCGCTACATGGAAGATGACTTCCGCGCCATCGACCCGACACAGGCCCGTGTGATTTTGCTGGAAGGCGGTCCGCGCGTGCTGCCTGTGTATCCAGAAGACCTCTCCGCCAGCGCGGAGCGCCAGCTCAAAGACATGGGAGTGGAAGTCCGGACCAACGCGATGGTCACCAACATCGAGCCGGGCATGGTTTCTGTGGGAAACGAAAAGATCCCGGCGGCGGTCATCCTGTGGGGCGCCGGTGTTGCCGCTTCGTCGCTGGGAAAGATGCTGGGCTCGCCCACCGACAGGGCCGGACGCGTGGTCGTGCAGCCCGACCTGAGCGTTCCCGGGCATCCTGAAGTTTTTGTTGCCGGTGATCTGGTTTCAGCCACGCAGAAAAATGGCAAACCAGTGCCCGGAGTTGCCCCCGCAGCTATCCAGATGGGCAAGTTCGCCGCGCGGCAGATCAAACGCGCCGTTGCCGGTAAACCAAGCGAGGAGTTTAAATACCTGGACAAAGGCAGCCTGGCCACCATCGGCCGCTCGAAGGCGGTGGCCGATTTGGGTAAGCTGCTGCATTTCTCCGGCTACTTCGCCTGGCTGGCGTGGCTGTTCATACACTTGCTTTTCCTGATCGGCTTTCGAAATCGGATTATGGTCATGCTGGATTGGGCCTGGTCTTACATCACCTATAAACACAGCGCGCGGCTGATTACCGGCGACCTAGAAAAAGGGCCTGCGGAAAAGCCAAAGACCAAGGCGGGATAATTGCCGCTTGTGCCTCCGAGCCGCGTGATGCTTTATCATGAGCTATAACGCCTAATGCCATGACTTCCGGAATACTCACGCCCACGCTTGAGACGCCGCGCCTTTGGCTCCGTCCGCTGGAACTGGCTGACGCCGAGCAGGCGCAAGCCATCTTTCCCCAATGGGAGATCGTGCGTTATCTGGCGAGCACCGTTCCCTGGCCCTATCCGCCTGATGGTGTTTACACGTTCTATCGCGATGTTGCCCTCCCCGCGGTGGAGCGGGGCGAGGCTTGGCATTGGACGTTGCGCCTTAAGACGCACCCGGATCAACTGATCGGCAACATCACTCTGCGTAAGGGCGAGACTGAGAGCCGCGGCTTCTGGCTGGGCTTGCTCTGGCAGGGTCAGGGGCTGATGACGGAAGCATCAGACGCCGTCACCGATTACTGGTTTGACGTTTTGCACATGCCGTTGATGCGCGTGCCTAAAGCAGTGGCTAACACCGCGTCATGCCGCATCTCCGAGAAGCAAGGCATGCGCATGGTTGGCATTATTGATCGTGATTATGTTTCCGGCAGCCTTCCGTCGGAGATATGGGAGATCACAGCCGAAGAGTGGCGCGCGCGCAAGCGCCAAAGCTGAGGAACCCCGTACAATCTTGCTGGAGGTCTGATTGCCTACGCTGGAAAAATTTCTTCGCCGATACACTGACATCCCGGCCCTGATCTATATGCTGACTGAGAAGCGTATTACGCTGCTCGATCCCGAGACATGGGACGATAAGAATGACTCGCACTTTCTGCGGCTGTATCGGGAGAAAAACCATCTTGAATCTGTTCTGGCGCTGTGTTTTTCGCAGCACAGTGAAACCTACCATCACTGGAGGGTGTTCGCCAACGGATCCAGCGGTGTGTGCATCAACTTCAAACGTGATCAACTTCTGCGGGCGGTGCGGCAGCAGAGCGGAGTGCGCATGGGCCAGGTCAAATACCTGAAGCTGCCGGAAACCAGAGGAATGAAGCCGCCGGTGGATGACTTGCCGTTTCTTAAACGGTTTCCGTTTGAGCAGGAAAACGAATTTCGGGTGATTTTTGGCTCGCGCCAGAAACTGAGCAGCCTGGATATTCCAATTTCGCTCGACTGTATTGAGCGGGTCACATTGAGCCCGTGGCTGCATCCTATATTCAGCGAGCATCTTAAGAAGACGCTCAAGCAGATCGAAGGCTGTGCGCAATTGAAAATCGCCCGCTCCACCCTGATCAGCAACGAAGATTGGAAGGACTTTGGCGACAGCGCCGTGAGAAAGCAAGGACGAAGGTCACGCAGGAAACGTTCTTGAGAGCGCCAGTCGCGTGTACGAAAAACGGTCTTGCGTCTGCATTTATGATGGTTTCAAGCCATTTCCGCATCATCCCGCTCGTTACTGCATCTTTGTCGATCTAGTTGATTGTCAGGCTTGCAGTCGGCGCGTAGGCACCCACCTGCCACTCTCCTGTCGCGTGCCATGGGCCGTAGGTGCAACTCATCGGGGACACGGATAAGGTGTCCCGCCTGATCCACGTGAGCCCGGGATCACCGTTGGTGGCGAGCCAGGGATGGTATGTTCCGGGGTGCCGGGGATGACGGTCGGCGGGTCACCAGGGATAACCGTATCTGGCGTTCCAGGGATGACGATGTCTGAGGAGCCGGGGATCACCGTGTCCGGTGTATCGGGAGTGTCCGGCGTCCAGCAAATCCTTGGCGGCGGCTGCACAATCTGGGGTGGAGCGTTCGCAGTGGTTCTGGAATAGTGCTGAACATCAGCCATTACGCGGTCTTCTTCCAGGTACAACGGTCCGGGAAGGACGATCTCCATTGGCATACCCACATCCATCACTGTGTCACCGCGGTGGGCCATTACGGCAACCGTCACCACCGTACCGACGGCGACACCAACGCCGATGAAAGCGGCCTTAAAGCCTTTACCAAGCGATGGCAGGGGCGGCAGAGCGGGAGGAGCGGGACCTCCGACTGCGACCATCACCGGAACATTACTCCCCCCATTAGCGGCCCGTGTTGGGACTGATTGCCCGTTGGGAGAATCGGGTGTTGTGAGTTGCGAAATCACCGGCTCCACATACACAGAGCCAGGGATCGGGACGGTATATCCGGTGGCAAAGATGATGTCGGCGGAGCGCATTTGCACGTTCAACAGGTACTTATGCTTGTCGCGTCGCGTGATTCTATCGACGATGCCTTGCACGTATGTGCCCGGTGGAATCACCATCTGATTGCCGTTTGTGACGGGGAATGTGATCTGAAGGTTAACGTTGTCTCCAGGCCGGGTATGTTTGAGAGAAATCCATCGCACCGGTGCTACTGAGAGCCTGGTGCCTGCTGGGATCATGAGCATCGTTTTGGCTGCGGTAGATGGCTGTTGCCCCTGGTCTTGTAGGTACGCCAGCGTGATTTGCGCCGACTTCGGCGCAGCCGGCACGATGTGGACTTGTGGTTCTTGCGCTGCGCAGCCTAAGCCCGCCAGCAACAATGCTATTGTCAGTAATCCCTGCCTGGTTCTGCCGTTTGTCGTAAGAAAAGCCGTCATACAGGAAGCGGTTCCAGTGGCTCCATTGAGCTGCTTCATTTTTAAGTGCCTCCCCCGTCGGCAACTTTCACCGCACACCGCATTTAAATGCCGCGGACCACTGAATGAAGGTTTCTATTTATGAAGTCTTGTTGTCGATTCGCAAAGGAGGGTTTAGTTAGATGAGCTAAAGCGGTTCCTACGTTGGTGTACCTAAGTTTTATGGTGTCTAAACCCAGCCGAGGGCGGCTGGGCAACAAAACTTTTCGCTGTCCATAGTGCTTGGTACTCCTAGAGTCGTGTGGCACCGCCGCCCCCGGCGGTGAGTCTTTCCAGCACAGCAACTCTGGAAGCGATCCTAGACCTTCTGCGGCGCCAAACTGCCGGAGCTGGGCCGATTGAAAATAGCAAAACAAAAGGCCGCACTTGCGCGCGGCCTGATATTTTCAGAAATCTGAGATCTATACAACCACAGGCTGTTTGTCGTGGTTCTTGACGGCGACTTTAGTGAACCAGTTATGGCGGTCGGCGATGGTTCCGTTCACGATCCCGAAGAATTCACGCTGTAAGGCCAGCGTGACCGGCCCGGTAACGCCGTTATTGACGCTGATTTTGTCGATGGAGCGGATCGGCGTAATTTCAGACGCGGTACCGCAGAAGAAGACTTCATCGGCGATATAGAGCATCTCGCGCGGGATCATCTGCTCGACTACCGGCATGCCAATGTCCTCACTTAGAGCAACCACGCATTCGCGCGTGATCCCCGGCAGCACGGAGTTACCCAGCGGCGGCGTGATGAGCTTGCCTTTGCGTACCACGAAGATGTTGGCGCCGGAAGCCTCACTGACGTAGCCGTTCACATCCAGCGCGATGCCCTCAACGTAGCCGTTCACAATAGACTCCATCTTGATAAGCTGTGAGTTCATGTAGTTGGCCCCGGCCTTGGCCATGGCCGGCATGGTATTGGGTGCAATGCGTGACCACGAGGAAATGCAAGCGTCAACGCCGTCACTCACGTTGCCTTTGCCCAGATATTTGCCCCACGGGTAATTGACCATATAGATTTCCGTGGGCGAGTTGAAGGGGTTGACCCCGGCCTCACCGTATCCGCGCATGATGATGGGCCGCAAATAGCAGGGCCAGACGCCATTGGCAGCAACCAGCTCCAGGGCCGCGGCGCAAAGCTGGTCGATGGTGTATTCAAACTCAATGCGGTAGATCTTGGCCGAATCGCTAAGCCGCTGCATATGGTCGCGAAGCCGGAAGATTGCCGGCAAACCAGCGGGTGCGTAGCAGCGGATGCCCTCAAAAACCGAGGAACCGTAGTTGATGACATGGGACATCACGTGAATCTGGGCATCATTCCAGGGGATGAGGACGCCGTTGTGCCAGATTTTGTCCGTTGTTTGAATCGCCATGGGAGGCTCCTTCGGGTCAGAATAGGGTCTGGCTCACCTGGGGCCGCCTTCTGAACCCCGTGCCCCACTCTGGTGAGAACCACGAGTAAGACTTCTCGGTTGTCTTAAAGGTTACGGTCGCCAGACGAACACTTACATTATATCTGACGGGAATTTTCCCCAGCAATACTTCCCCGGCATGTTTTTGCCGGCGCATTTACGTTTGTATGCCCTAGCTGGGAAAGCCGTTAGCGATCAATTCGTTGATCTGGATGGTTAACGGTGCGTTTCTCCTGATGCAGGCTGTGGTGCCGCACCGCCAGGTGCCGATGTATTCTGGGCCACGGCTGGTGCAGGCGCGTGCAAATACGTTTTGGGATTGGCCATCATCACGGGCATGGCGGCAAACGGCTTGGAGTAGTCGTTAGCGGCGTTCCAGAAGAGGAAGCCGTTTCCATGATGCTCCTTGGACGCTCCCACCTGCTTGAGGATATATTCCGAAGAATACGTCTTGGTCCTCCAGCGGAAAGCCTGCAACCAGGGACGCAGCACCACCCCTGAGCCCACAGTGATTTTTTCAAACCGGTCCATGGAGATGCTGATGAAATGCTCCGGTGCGTCGCCGGGAACCTTGTAGCCGTCCATCCCGAAGAAGTGCGAAGGATAGATCATGGGTGAGATCACGTCACAGTGTTTGGCCATCTTCACGATGTCCTGCCCGGTATGGCTAAGATCGATGTGGCGCTGCCAGGCCATGATGCCGAACACGTCCAGTGAAACCAGCACGCCCATGGGATGCAGTTCCGTGTAGGCGCGATCCAGGAAGTCAGCGATCACATCTTCACGCTGGAGCTTGGGATTTTTCTGGTAAACAAACTGTGCGTCCGTCTGGTTGCCTTCAGCAGGGAAGCGCACGTAATCAAACTGCACTTCGTCAACGCCGGATTGAGCAATGTATTTAGCCAGGGCCAGGTTGTAGTCCTGGACCTCCTTATTGGAACCGTCAGACCAGACCAGCTTTCCATTTTCCCGCCAGGGCTGATGGTTCGCGCGCGACTGCACCGCCAGTGTGCCGTGATTGCGGGCAATATTGTCGTCCCGGAAGAGCGCCTGCCGGGCGATTACGTGCAGATCCAGCGAGTGCAAAAAACGCACATATTTGGGCAGGTTGGTAATGGGATAATTCTTGATCTTCCGCGCCAGCGGATGGTCAAACTTGATGTTGATGGTGCCGTCACTGTCTTTGATGTCAAAGACCACGGCGTTTCCGCCCGCTTGCCGCCAGTGGCGGACCAACTCAACGCCCCGCGCGCTGCCAGCGGTCCCGCCCGTCAGGTAGATGGCCCGGACCTCAGTGTCCTTAGGGAAGGGGCGGCTTTTTTCCACGATCGGCTGCGGTTCAATGCCGGGGATCAGTGCCGTCTCGCCCTTCTTGAAGCTGGTCTTGCCGCCGTTCGCCTTGGCGATGGCCTCAACGTATTCGGCCACCGTCATATAGGACGATTCCGTCAGGTGCATGCGCGCGAGAAGCTGCGCGCTGGTAAGGGCCTTGGCGGTAAATGAAATTGTTCCAGGCGGCAACGGTTGCACCACAGGTGCAAGGCTTGCGGCGGACACAGGCGCGGGCGCCGGGTTTTGCGCTGCTGCGGCGTGAATCTGCGTATGCCGTGTGAACAGCGCGGATGCAACAAACAGCCCAGTGATCAAAAGGGCCACTGTGGATAAGGTGCGAGACTTCTTGGGTAGCATTAAACTTCTTTCCGGGGTCGTTCACGCATCTTAGCATGCATCCGGGTGCTGACATCAAGAGGGCTTTTGGTGCCTGACCTTTTGTCACTAGGAAGCTCGCAGTAATCAGTAAAGAGGAAGATCAAGGAGTCGACAGGGGTTGAAAGCATGCGCATTCCTCTGGCATTTGCAGTAGGAATTGATGTTCGCGGGCGCTGGCTGGTTGCTATCCCTTTTTCAGCTCAATCAATACCAGCCGGGCCACTTCCTTTAGGGTCTCAAAGACGCCTTTGCCCTGGAAGGCCACCGCCTCAAAGACGGGCTCGGTTTTTTTTGACAGTTCGCGCTTAAGGTCCTCAATCGGCATGGCTGTGGGGAGGTCGCGCTTGTTGAGCTGGAGAACATAAGGAATCTTCTTGAAATCGTAGCCATGTTCTTTCAGGTTGTCTTGCAGGTTTTCCAGGGCTTCCAGATTGGCGTCCAGGCGCTCTTCCTGGGAATCAGCCACAAACACCACGCCGTCCACGCCGCGCAGGATCAGTTTGCGGCTGGCGTCGTAAAAAACCTGTCCGGGGACGGTATAAAGATGGAAGCGGGTGCGAAATCCACGCACGGTGCCCAGGTCCAAAGGCAGGAAGTCGAAGAACAGCGTACGGTCCGTCTCCGTGGCCAGGGAGATCATCTTGCTTTTCTGCTTGTCGACGGTTTTGTCGAAGATATGCTGAAGGTTCGTGGTCTTACCGCCCAAACCGGCGCCGTAATACACGATCTTGCAGTTAATTTCGCGAGCCGCAAAATTGATAAAACTCAAGACGCTCCTCACATTCGGGTCCGGCTGGCACTGACCATCACGCCAGAGTTGCCCGAACGTCCTTGCTGCAAAGAAACCTTTTTATATCATAACTGCCGGAACGGGGTAGATTCCAATCGCCTTCCGCCAGCCGGAAAGCTGTTGCTGCTGCGTATTCCCGGAAAAAGCTCTATTTAGTTACTTCTGGGGTGTCTGCGTCGGCTGGGGCGGCAACGGATAATATCCCTGTCTGGCCGTCACGACCAGGCCGGGGCGGTGCACTCTAACGTCAATGGTTCGGTAACTGCCCGATTTCGTGCCCACTGTGGTGTAGCCCAGCGTGTATTGGTTGCGCGCCACTTCTGTAATCCTAGAATAGGCCTGCTCGATCGACTGGCGGTCAAATTCGGCAAACGTGTTACCCCCAGTGTCAGACGCGTATTTCGGCAGGATGTCACCATAGCCGAAGCCCGGCAACCGCACACGGTTCAGCTTGTCATAAATCGGGATGGCGGCGGTGTCCACGCCCAGGGCATAGACCGCGATGTTATTGGAAAGCAGAATTTTCCTGACCTCATCATATCTGGCTGTGCTGTGCAGTTCGCGTCCGTCACTGACAACAAAGATGATGCGGCGGCGGGACCTGTCGCGGCGGCTCAGGTCCTGCGCGGCGCGCAAGATCGCGTCATTCAAGACGTACGCTTCCCGCGGGGCCGTGGAGACATCGCTTGATCCCGCATTGGGGTCGCCGATGGAATGGCCGTTGATGGATGGGCCTCCGCTGAACGGGCCACCCAGCATGGGCGGGCCGCCTTCGCGTCCCGGACGCTTAATACGATTGAGGCTTACCGTGGACACGCTCGTCGCGGCAGAATAGCTGGCAATCTGCTGGACTGTGGCGCCGTATCGATACAAGGCGACCTCGTCAAACTCGCTGAAAGCCCCCATCAGCGCAGGTAGCGATTCATTGACCTTCTTCATGGTCGTGGAAGGCATATCCGTGGCGATCACCACGGCAGCCGAGATCGGGAAGGAGTCGCTGGTAAAGAACTTGAGCTGCTGGGGTGCTCCGTCTTCGTAAATCGTAAAGTCATTCGGCCCCAGACCGGAAACCAGGCGTCCGGAAGTATCTTTCACCGTTACTGGGACTTGAACAAAATTCACGGAAATACTTAAGACGGGAAGATCGTCGCGTCGGTTTACGATTCCATTCTGTCCCGGCCGCGGGGTTTGTGCTTGGGGAGTGGGGGTTGGATTTGCCTCGGGCAGGGCGTCGGGATGCACATTCTTGGGGGCCTGAGGAGCGTCTTCCGGGAACTGGTTCTGTGGCGTCGTTTTTTTTGGCGCGGGGCCGTCAGGGAGGTTTTGCTGGGCTGGGTTTTGCTGGGATACGACCGGCAAAGCCATCAATGAGATCGCACAGAGCAGTGTTCTCGTCCTGGAAGTAAAGCCGAACATTGGTCCCTCCTGCCACAGTGAGGCAATTCCAGCGGCCTGGGAGCACCCAGACCCCTGCTTCTTCTGAACGTTACAACAGGCCATTTATTGCGCTGGCTGTTTGCCTCGGCCCTTAAAACCCGGCGTCCAGCACATGAGGGCCGCCAACCTGATGCCAACTGGGCACCCTTTAGAACCATTGTAATGCTTTTGAAGCACCTCCGAGGCAACTCGGATGCATCGAATACAATAGACCAAGCTTATCAGACGAGAAAGACAAGTACTCAAGGGGCCGACATGCGAAGCTTACTACTCGTTTTCATCCTCACGGTCATTCCCGCGCTCGGCCACGCCCAGGACAGCACCAACCAGGACAGCACACACACACAAGGGACTGGCGATCAGGGCAAAGTCCCCGTATTTCGCAAGAATGTGACCGTCGTGAGCGTTCTTTTCAACGTTAAGGACAAGCATAATGCCCTGGTGCCTAATCTCGCCAAAGAGCAGTTTGAGCTGTTCGAAGAGGGCAAACCACAGACCATCAAGTATTTCTCCGCGGAATCTGACTTACCGCTCACGCTCGGCCTGATGATTGACAGCAGTTTGAGCATGCAGCGCATGCTGCCGGAAGAAAAAATTGTAGCTGGCAGCTTCCTGCAAAAAGTGATCACCGCCAAGGACCTGGCTTTTGTCGTCAGTTTTGATATCAGTGTGGACCTGCTCCAGGACCTTACGTCCGATATGCGCTTGCTGCGGAAAGGCCTGGATAAGGCGCGCATCAACACCAACACAGCCGGCATGGCTCCCATGGGGACCCCGGGGCCGGTTCCCACCGCTCGCCAAAATCAGGGCACTTTGCTTTTTGACGCCGTCTACCTTGGCGCGGACGAAGTGCTGGGCAAGCAGACGGGACGCAAAGCCATGGTCATCCTGACCGACGGCGACGATGTGGGTAGCCGATTGAAGCTGCGCGATGCCATTGAAGCAGCGCAAAAAGCCGACGTGGTGACGTACGTTCTGCTCATCAGTGACCCGCAGTATCCTTCCAACTACGGTGATATGAACAAGCTGTCAGAGCAAACCGGCGGCAGGATCATTGTGGTCAACCATCCGGACAAGCTGGACAAAGCCTTTGCCGAGATTGCCGCCGAGCTGCGGAGCCAATACAGCCTCGGGTACAGCTCGACGGACACTCGTAATGACGGGCGCTATCGCCGACTCGAAGTCAAATCTAAGGACGGCTATAAAATTCAGGCGCGCAAAGGATATTACGCTCCCGCGGAAACCACAGCAGCCCAGTAAAAACACGTGCTATTGGCGCGGAACGTAATAACCTTTTTTGGCCCGCGCATGCAGGTTCTTGTTTACAGGCACAATGCGAATGGCGCGGAATTGTCCGTTGGCTTCAAAGTGGTCCGGCCGGTAAGAGACTGAGTACTGGCTGCGCAGCTCGCCCTGGATGTCCATAAAAGCTTTGGTCACATCGTCCATTTTCACCGGGAAGAAGGCCCGGCCGCCGGTGGCTTCGGTCAGCATTTTCAGGTTGTCACTCCCCTTATCGTGGGTATTCATCAGGCTGGTGCTGATGGCGTAAATAATAACTTCCGCCCTTTGGGCCATCTCCAGGGCTTCACTTTTCAGCACTCGACTATCGTTGTCGTCACCATCTGAAACCAGAATGATGGCCCTGCGCACGGTAGAGGTATCGCGTTCTTTCAATAGCTTCTCGCGACAGGCGTAGTAAATCGCGTCCCATAGGGCTGTGCCGCCGCCTGCTGCAATTACCTTAATGCCGTTTCTGAGCTTGTCCAGATCATTGGTGAAGTCCTGCGTTAGCTCCGGAACCTCATCAAAGGCCAGCACAAAGGCCCGGTCAGATTTGGGTCGAACGGTTTCCAGCAGAAAATCCAAGGCCGCGGCCTGTTCAAATTTAAAACGGTCGCGGATGGAGTTGCTGGCGTCAATCAGTAAGCCTACGCGCAAAGGCAGGTCGGTCTGCGCTTCAAATTTGACGATCTCCCGCGGCGGCAGGCTGTTGTCCAGGATGCGGAATTCTCCTTGCTTCAGGTCTTTAACAAACCTGCCATCTCCATCCACCACGGTAAAAACCAAATTGACCTCGTCGGCTCGTACGCGCACAGTTGGAATCTGGCCGTTATCTCCAGGGCTCGAGCCCTGCGGAACAGGGGTGGCGACTGGAGTAGCCGATGGCTGCGGGCTTGGCGTCTGCGTCTGCGCCACGGTTACATGGCCAGCAAAGGCAAACGCCAGCAAAAGGGCAAAACTTCTAATGGAAGACATAGCGGTAAGTAATTATAGACCGCTGGATTCCATGGCGATGGAGCTGGATTGGGTTCAGCCGTACGCAAGATCTACTTGAGGATTTGATTCCTGACTGGCTATCCAGGCTGTTCGCTCACAAAGTCAGCTAATCCTAAAGCCAGGAAAACTCATTGCCGGGGAACGTAGTAGCCCTTTTTCGCCCGGACCCTCAGCTTTTTGTTTTCCGCCATGATCTGGATGGGCCGGAACTGCCCGTTGGCCTGAAGGTCTTCCGGCTTGTAAAAGACGGAATATTGGCTGCGGAGCTCTTCCTGAATATCGCTGAAAGCGTTGGCCAAGTCTTGCAGTTTGAAGGGGAAGAATGCCTGCCCGCCGGTGGCTTCCGCCAGCATCTTGAGGCTGTGATCGCCGTCATCGTGAATATTGCTCAGGTTGGTGCTGATGGCGTATACGATCACGCCGGCGCGCTGGGCCATTTCAATCGCTTCCTGGCGCAATACGCGGCTCTGGTTGTCATCGCCGTCAGAGACCAGGATGATCGCCTTGCGTACAGGCCCGGTTTCACGCTCCTTCATCAGTGTTTCCTTGCAGGCGTGATACACCGCGTCCCATAAAGCGGTCCCCCCGCCGGGCCGGATCACTTTGACTCCGCGGGTGAGCTTGTCCAGGTCATTGGTGAAGGGCTGGGTTTCATCCCAGACCTCGTCAAACGCCAGCACAAAAGCCTTGTCCGACTGGGGACGGATGATCTGGTGCAGAAACTCAATTGCCGCTTGCTGCTCGAACAGGAAACGGTCGCGGATGGAATTGCTGGCGTCAATCAACAGGCCAACGCGCAGCGGCAGATCGGTTTCGGCGGCAAAGTTCATGACTTGCTTGGGCGGGCGGTTGTTGTCCAGGATCTTGAATTCGTTTTGTTTCAAGTCCTTGACGAACTTGTTGTGCTTATCCAGCACGGTAAAGATCACGTTCACTTCATTGATCTGGGTATGGAATGTCTGTGCTTGGCCGTCATCCTTGGCTGCGGAAGGAGCTGTACCTGGGGACGTAGCGTTTGCCGCCGGCGGCACAGTCGTTTGTGGGACGGCTGAAGTTGCTGGCTGCGTGATCGCTGGCTGCGTTTGCGCGACTGCGAAGCAGCAAACGAGAGTGAAAGAAAACAAAACCGCAAATACTCTCAAGCAAGACATGTCAGCAACTCTCTTCCAGCGTCATTATAGTCCGGAACAAACCCGTTCTTTCGCCGATCTTTCCATGGAAGATCTCTAATAAAGATCTTCAACCGCCGATCTGACGGAGAAACGCTTTCAACTCAACCGGCAGTGGCTGCTCAAAAGAGAGCGGCCCCCCATTAATTGGATGCAGGAATTGTATCGCGGAAGCGTGCAGGAAGTTCCGTCCCAGAGATGCTGATGTTGATGCTGTACCTCCGTAACCAGGAATATCGTGAGGTGCGCCATACAACCTATCGCCCACCACAGGATGTCCCAGAGACGAGAGGTGAACGCGGATCTGGTGCGTCCTTCCGGTTTCGATTTTCACCTCCAGCAGGGAGAATTGGCCATAGCTGCCCTCGATGCGCTCCAGCACCTTCCAGTGTGTGATGGCCTCACGTCCCTCCGCGCGCCGCGTTGTCATGCGTGTGCGCCGCACCAGGTCGCGGCTGATGGGCGCGTTGACCGTGCCCTGTGTCTGTTTCGTCTTCATCCAGCCGTGGACCAGGGCCGTATAAGTTTTCTTCACCTCGCGCGATAAAAACTGCCGTGCCATCTTTCTGTGGGCGAGATCATTCTTGGCCACTATCAATAGGCCGCTGGTTTCTTTGTCCAGGCGGTGGACGATGCCCGGCCTGAGTTCGCCGCCAACCTGGGACATTTGCCCGAAGCGGTGCATCAGCGCATTCACTAGAGTGCCTCGATTGCCGGCATCTCCCTTGCCCGATCCGCAGTGCACCGTCATGCCCGCGGGCTTGTTGATGACCGCGATGCTCTCGTCTTCATACACCACGTCGAGCGGGATATCTTCTGGAAACGCTTTCAGCGGCGGCAATTCTACTTTGCCGGTAATGACGATCGTTTCTCCCCCGCGCAGGCGCAGAGAGGGCTTGGGAGCTGATCCGTTCACCGCGACCTTGTTCTGCTCAATCAGTTGCTGAATGCGGACGCGGCTAACATCAGGAAGCTGCGTGACCAGCCACTGGTCCAGGCGCTGCCCGGAGACTTCATGCGGTACGCGAAGAGTTTGGACCGAAGAGGAATCTGCCACGAAAGGGATTGTAAGGAAGCAATCAGCAATCAGCAATTAGCATTCAGCAAATAGCACTCAGCTTTCAGCACTCAGTATTCAACATCCAGCTCCGGAATTTTGGCTGTGGAAAGACAGATGGTCTTTCCTTTTATCATGGGGGGTGCTTCAGAGGCTGAATGCTGATGGCTGCGTGCTGATTGCTATAGAAAAAACGACCGACCCACGCGGCCGTGCGACCGGGCCGTTCTGAACCCATCCTAAGATGGTGGGAACCCGCCGCGGCTCTTTAGGCATTTCCGTACTGGCGGAACCTTGCACACCGAGCCGTTATACGAGTCAGGCCCCCTGTTCATTGAATGTTGGTTCATGAACGGTAACCGTTCGTACCTGCTTAGCAGGTCGGTTGTCAGGTTGATGCTAAAGAAAAGTCCGGTGGATGGCAAGCGGAGAAATACCTTTTTCGCCTTACATAGAAAAATTTATCGTGCATTTACATGCACAAACGGCGATCCTCAGAACGCAATCGCTTAACTTGCGCATCCTCAGTGTCTTCACCGGCATGCAGCGCGAATTATTTTTCCAATGCAAATGCGCTGGCCCGCGCAGGGATTCACGCGGGCCATTTCATCGCGCCGGCGGCTGGCGCTTTAATGTTTAGAAGTGGAGATCTTCACCGGCACAGAAATCCGAGTGTTCTCCCATGTGAACACAAGGTCGGCGGTGTCCGCACTTTTGTTCTCGAAAGAAATAGTGAGCTGCTCAACCGCTCCCTTGATCTGGCTCTTCTGCATGTCAATGCGGACCAGGTCCTGGTCTTCATTGTAAACCGTGCCCCATTGGCCGGTCTGCTTGTTGATGATCAACTTCCACGTGCCCTCTGAGGGCAGAGAGTACAGCGTGTAGTTTCCCGCGGGAACATTCGTGCCGCCAATGTTCAGGTCAGCTTCTGTGACAAACGTGGTGGCTTCATTGGCTCCGGTGCGCCACACCTTGCCATAGGGCGCGAGGGTCTCCATCTTTCTGCCGCGTAATGACGGCCTGCTGTAGTCGATGGTGATCTTCTTGCCCTGGAGCGTGATCTCGGCGGCCCCAGGAGGGCTGGGCCGCTTGCTCTTGTCTACAGGCTGTGGCTGGGCAGAGGCGACTTTGACCGTCACGGCGACCCGCGTGGTCTCCCACGCAAGCATGAGATCGGCGGTGTCCGCACCTTTCTTGTCGAAGGAAATGGTGAACTGCTCAACCATTTCCTTGCCGCGGCACGTTTGCGTGTCGATGCGGGTGAGGTCCTGGTCTTCATTGTAAACAGTGCCCCACTGGCCCGTTTGCTTGTTAACAACCAGCTTCCATGTGCCCTCCAAGGGCAAAGAGTAAAGCGTGTACTTGCCCGCGGGAACATTCGTGCCGCCAATGTTCAGGTCGGCTTCTGTGACAAACGAGGTAGCTTCATTGGCTCCGGTGCGCCACACCTGGCCATTGGGCGTGAGGGTTTCCATTTTTCTCCCGCGTAACGAAGGCCGGCTGTACTCGATGGTGATCTTCTTGCCCTGGAGCGTGATCTCGGCCGTTCCAGGAGGGCTAGGGCGCTTACTTTTGTCGACAGGTTGCTGCGCGATGGCGACTATAGAAAATATGAGTGCTACAAGCAAAGTTGCGAATAGCTTTCTACTGGACATGTGGGTTCCTCTCATATCTTTTATCAGAGACATGATGGTTTTGGATAGTTCGTCCTTAGCTAGTTGTGGCTTCCATAGTCCAAGGATGTTGCTGTCAGGATCGCTGAACCAGGCCAAGGTTCCCGTCCCAATGTCGATCGCGGGACCATGGCCTTACCACCGAGGGAGACTGCTTTAGAGAGATATTTGTTGAGATCAGTGATACGGGATCGTGGCCCAGAGAAGTGATGTGGCCCTGGATGCCGCTCTCGGCGCGGTATCGATCCTGATACCCGCACCGACGCCTTCCGTCTTCCAGTCAAACAGCTTGGAAAAGATTGCTGGTCTTGGTGAAGTTCCGGCAGCCGATCTCAAAATGGACTGCGGGCTTTCCCACGTCTATCCGGCCTTGCGGCCTTCGTCGAGTACCTCGTCCAGCGCTCCGGCCAGCAGGCCCGCGCGCTGGCGATATTCCGCGGCCAGCAAGTCATATTTCTTTTTCAGGATGTGATACTCATCAGCGATGTTCAGCGCTGCCAGCACAGCCAGACGCAGGGAATCAATGGTGGACGTTTGCTCCGCCACGTTGCGCATTTTGCCATCCACGAACTCGGCCAGCTTGATGATGTACTCCGCATCTACGCCGCGGAGGTTATAGACCTGATCGTAAATTTCCACCCGTATGGGCGGCGCTCCTGATGGTTGTGTAGCCAAGCCGGTTCTCCTTCAAAAAACATCTGCTGGATTGATTATCGTGCGCCTGGATTTCAGGTCAAGAGAATTCTTAGAATTCTTCCATCGGGTTAACAGGCGGGCCCGGAGCGGCCAGCGGGGGTGGAAGCAATGCCAGAGCACTCACATATCGGTTTTGCGTGATTCAGCTTTCTGTTTCTCCTTGTAGGCCGTGGCTTCCGACTGCAAACTATCCAACGAAAACGAGATCTTGGATTGCTTGGCTTCCTGGGACTGGGAGCACTTGACGGTGGAGACGCCGTTTCTCCATATAAGCGCGGAACCGCCGCCAACATCGTCTTTTGAGGGGTCGCCGAACTTGCCCGTTAAGGCCGCAACCATGTCATCCGTGTCCGTGGTCTTGAAGGTGTAACTTATCTCGAACAGCTTGCCGTGGTAGAAGCTGGCCACCCTCTCGGCTTTGATCCCGGCATAGGTCGTGTCCGGTGTGGGACAGACAACTTCTCCCTGGCTGCTATTCGTCTTACTGGCCCCGGTGCAGGACCCTGGGTGCTTTTGCTGGTACTCCTGCAAGTCCATGCCAAGCTTGTCGCCTTTCACGGTGTATGCCTCCGCCTTGGACGTCCCCCCTTGCGATTGGTCACAGCCTGCGAGTGCAAGCAGAAGCAGTCCGCACGCGGCAGAGCACAAAGGCCAAGCTTTCATCGGGTTTCTCCTTCGAATGCGGTCATCGTTTTTGTCCGAGACAACGCCCATGATCAGACTTCACTTACCAGTGAATCAATCTGCTTGACCATCTTTTCCACCCGGCTGCGGACGTCTTCACGCTCTTTGCGCAGCGTCACCATCTCAGCGCGCAGGACTTCCAGTTCTTCTTCGCGCTGCTCCAGTTGCTCGCGCAGCCGGTTGGCATCGCGCTCCGCCGCGGCTTTGCCCTCCCGCGCTGACTTCAATAGTTCGATGGCCTTATAGATCTTTTCTTCCAGCGTGGGAAAGCCTTCGCCAGAATTTTTCTCCGCCTCAACCTCGAGTTCTCGTGCTGCTTTGAATGACATGTAGGTGCTCAATTCCTTGATATGAAGTAAAAGCGGAGTATAGCGCAATGTCTTGTGAAAAAGAGAATCTGATTTTGCTCGTGGGGCTCAAGATGCGCCCTGCGGAGCAGAAAGAGTAAGGGGACTATGAACGGTTTGTCGTCTATCAATAAAGTGAAACGGAATTGGTACAATCTCCCGAGCCAAGGAGGACGTATGCCAGAGGCGCCAGAGATGCAGGAACAACTTGATCCAGCTGCACAAGTGTCCGCCCATACCGGGGCGCCTGCCGCCACCCAGGTGGTGGCAAAGAGCATGCTCAAGCTAGAAGCACGATGGAGCCTGGCGCTGCGGATCGGGTTCAGGTTCGCCTTCGTTTATTTGGTCCTTTATAGCTTTCCCTATCCACTTACAGTAATTCCTGGCGTTTCCTATCTCTTCCGCTGGTATTCGCCGATGTGGCAAAAGATGGCGGGATGGACTGGGAAACACGTCCTGCATCTGGGCCAGCCCCTGCAATATGCTTTCACCGGCAGCGGCGACATGACTTACCACTACGTGCAAAACCTGCTGATCCTGGTGTACGCGGTTGTGGCAATGTTGCTGTGGTCGGTTCTCGACCGCAAGCGCAAGAATTACGCCTACCTGCAACAGTGGCTGCTGCTCTACGTGCGCTTGGTGCTGGGAGCAACCTTGATTTCCTATGGCGCCGCGAAAGTCATTAAGTCGCAGTTTCCTGATCCTTTTCTCTGGCGCTTGCTGGAACCTTACGGCCATAGCTCACCGATGGGCTTGCTCTGGACCTTCATGGGCTATTCCGCACCCTATACGATTTTTGCCGGAGCGGTAGAAATGGTCGCCGGGGCGCTGCTCCTTGTTCCGCGGCTGGCGACCTTGGGCGGTCTGCTTGCAATCGGGGCCATGGGCAACGTGTTCATCCTCAACATGAGTTATGACGTTCCGGTAAAGCTCTACTCTTTTAACCTGCTGTGTATGGGCTGTTTCTTGCTCCTGCCGGAAACCCGCCGCCTCTTGAATGTGTTCGTCCTGAATCGTGAAGTTGCGCCGGTCAATCCGCAGCCACTCTTCCACCGGCGCTGGCTCAACCTCGGCGTGTTGGGGGTGCAGTTGGTTTTCCTGGTGTACTCCGCAGGGTACGATCTTTACCAGGTAAAACAGGGCCTCAAGCAGTTTGCCGCCACGCCGCCCTTGTATGGGATTTACGCCGTCGATGAGTTTTCCATGGATGGCCAGCTGCGCCCACCGCTCTTTACTGACGAATCTCGCTGGCGTCGCCTGACCTTTGACCGCTTCAACAGTGTGGGCATATCTCCCGCCGACGGCCCCGTGCAACGCTACGGCGCTAAAGTTGATCTTGCCGCCAAGACCGTGCAACTCAGCAAGCGCGGAGACCAGGCATGGAAATCCAATTTCACTCTGGAAACGCCCTCTCCCGGGCTTATCACCCTGAACGGCGAGATGGACGGGAAGAAGATCCAGGCAAAGCTGCGCAAATTGGACGCCAAATCGTTCCTTTTGAACAGCCGCGGATTTCACTGGATCAATGAGGTTCCCTATAACCGGTAGCACGTAACTCTTGCATTCCCGGCTGCTACGAACGCCGCTGTTTAGCGCATTCTGCTGCGCAGCGGTGTGCCCACCCGTGCATCTCGGTCGGCTCTGCCGCATCACGGCTTTCTCGCCCTTGAAAAAACTTCTTGACAAAGGCATTCTATGGCAATATACATAGCAATACAAGGTATATGGCATTGCTTAAGAACCCAGCGAAAGCAGAAGCGAGCGAGAAGTGGGAGGCCCAGTTACGCAAGGGCTGTCTAGAGTTGGCCATTTTGGCTAGCCTGTGGGAGAAGCGACTTTACGGTCTTGAGATCCTGCGCGTGCTGGAGGCGAACTCCAACTTAGTATTGGCGGAAGGCACGGTTTATCCCATTCTTGGCCGCCTCAAAGAAGAGGGGCTGCTGCATTCGGAGTGGGTAGAGTCTGACGCAGGCCATCCGCGCAAGTATTACTGGCTTACCGATGCAGGCCTGCAAAAAGTGGTCTCCATGGCCCATTTCTGGAACAGCTTTGCCGCAAACTTGAACCATCTGCTTAAGCCGGTCCTCAACGGAAAGGAGAAATCATGAACACAACCGTCTGCAACCCCATGATTGAAGATTATTTTTCCCAGCTCGAGGCCAAAATGTCCGACTTGCCGCAAGCCGACCGTCAAGAATTGGCGCGCGAACTGCGCGCTCATGTGCTTGACCGTCTGGACCAGGCTACGGTAGCCACGGAAGCGGATTGCCGTGTGGTGCTCAAGGCGCTGGGAACACCAGAAGAGATTGCGCGGCAGTACCGGCTGGAGAGGATCATGAGCCGGTCGGCCTGGAGGATTTCGCCGCTGTCAGTCCTGCGCACGCTTTTGCGCTGGACAATCACTGGCGTCCAAGGATATGCAGTTTTCACGGTGGCGCTGATCGGTTACGTACTGTCGGCCAGTTTTTATCTCGCGGCACTGCTCAAGCCTTTTTTCCCGCACAACGTGGGGTTCTTCATTAGTAGCCGCGGCTTAAATTTGGCCGCTTGGCCGCAGCCCCATGGCGTAGCTGTCCTCGATGCTTACTTCATCCCTCTGTCTGTTCTTCTGGGCTACCTCTTCACGCTTGGCACCACGGTGCTGATTCGATCACTGATGCGGCGCTTTGCCACATTGAAGCAGAGGGTCTGAAGCCGGATTTTCTATTGCATCTTCGGCAGCGTGTCCCAGACCCGCCAGAACTCCTGCATTTGCGGCGGCGTGCCCAGTGAAATGCGGGCGTATGTGTCCAGGGGCGGGAAGGGACGCCCGATAGCAACGCTGTTCTTGCGGAAATGATCAATCAAGCCGCGAATAGGCTGGCCTGAATTCAGCATAACGAAGTTTGCCGAAGAGGGAATTGCTTTGAGTTTGCGCGTGGAAGCCTGGCGCATGAATTCGTCGCGGTCGGTGGCGTTGCGCTGTACAGCCATTTTGTGCCCCGCGGCGTCATTGAGGCTGGTCAACGCGCAACGCATTACAAAGATGTTCAGGCTGTCCTGGAGTCGGTGCTTTCGCATCTCGGCAGCCATGTCTTTTGCGGCGATGCCGTAGCCCAGCCGCATCCCGGCCAAACCATAGATCTTGGAAAATGTGCGGGCCACAATGATCCGGCTATCCTCCATCGGTCTGTCCAGGAATGACGCATAATCCGGGCCAGCTGGGACAAAGTCGTGGTAAGCCTCATCAATCAGCACGCGCGTGTTCTTCGGCAGCTTGCGGATGAAGTCTTCAATGTCCGCCCGAGGCGTCAGGTTGCCGGTGGGGTTATTGGGATTGCAGATGTAGACCAAGCCTGTGTCCGTGCCGGCGGCCTTCAACATCGCTCCCAAATCGTGGGCAAAGTTTGCCGCCAGCGGGACCTTGACCACCTCTGCCTGGACCGCCTCGGAATAAGACCATGAGGCTTCAAATGTCGGAGTCGGCGTGACCAGCTTTCGGCCTGGGCCGGTGAACGCGTTGGCCGCGATGCGCAGGATCTCCGTTGAACCGCACCCGGTGAGCACGCAGCCGATATCAACTTTGTGGATCGCTGCCAGCTTCTCGCTGATGACGTCGCTGTGGTGGTCGGGATAGCGATTGACTCCCTGGAACGGATTGGGCAGCGCCATCACGCTGGGAAATGGCCCATACGCATTTTCATTGCTGTTGAGCAGCACAGGCCCGCCCGGCTGAGGAGCACGTGGAGGTTCCATCCAGCCTAGAAGGTCGGTGGGAAAGCTTGCGGTCGCGGCGGCAGCGGCGCCTAGGCCAGCAGTCTTGAAAGCAGTCTCAAAAAACGATCGGCGGGAAAGCATGGCAGGGATTGTACTCCCGCTCGCAGAAGCTTTTCTACGCTTCCATGCTCAGGCAACCTGAAGTTAAGACAAAGTGAAGCAAGAACCGGCAAAAGCCATGACGAGGATCGCCGCGGCTAAACGATAGCCGACGATGGTTCGCATGGATTTTGCCGGTTGCTAATTGCTATTTGCCTGCCTACGCTGCTTTCTCGTGGGCGCGCTTGGCCGTCTCAACCAACGCGGTGAATCCCGAGGGGTCATTGGTGGCGATGTCCGCCAATATCTTGCGGTCCAATTCCACTCCGGCTTTCTTTAGGCCGCTGATGAACTGGTTATAGCTCAGGCCCAGTGCTCTGGCAGCAGCGCCGATGCGCACGATCCATATGGAGCGGTACTGGCGTTTTTTCTGCTTGCGTCCGGTGTAGGCGAACTTGAGCCCGCGCTCCACGGATTCTTTCGCGGACCTGTAAAGTTTTGATTTAGTCAGGAAATATCCGCTGGCGCGCTTCAGTATCTTTTTGCGGCGCTGGCGGCGTTTCGTACCACGTTTTACCCGAGGCATGATTGCTCCTTTTTTCAATGCCGGATTCCCGGCGGTTACGCGGCTGGAGGCAGAGCTTGTTCGATCAAAGCCTCTTCACACGCTGCGGGTTCAAGTTGGGCTTTTGGCGCGAACGCCTGTAAATCGGTCCAACAAGACTCGCTATTTTCAGGTCCGGCCTCAGCACCGATTGCTCAGGCGGGCCGAACTCTGTTCCGAATCATTCAACAGATTCACTCGCAGCCAGCCTCAGCTTCTTAAAAGTGCAAAGCTGAATGCTGATCGCGGAGTGCTGACTGCGAACTAGTACGGAATCATCCTCCGGACTTTTGGCGCGTCGGCATCGCTCACTAACGTGTCGTTATCGAGCTGGCGTTTGCGCTTGGTCGCCTTGGAGGTAAGAATGTGGCGCTTAAAAGCCTTGCCGCGTTTGATCTTGCCGCTCGCGGTTTTCTTGAAGCGTTTGGCTGCGCCTTTATGGGTTTTCAGTTTTGGCATATCTCTATTCTTCAGCCGCTTGCAGCGGCATTAACGGTTGCAACAACAGTCTGATAATTTGTGTGCGTCTTACGATCCGGTGTGGGTCTCACCCGCGGGCGCTGCTTGTGGCTGCGGCTTGTCCGGCTTTTTCGCCGCGCTGCTACCACCGGCGGCTACCTGCTGCTGCGGTTTTTCCTGCTTCTTGCCACCGCTGCTCCCAGGCACCTGCTTGGGCGGAGCCAGGATCACGTGCACGGTATTGCCTTCCATGCGCGGCCTGAACTCCACAATTCCCTTGTCGCCCACTTCATTGACCAGGCGTTCCAGCACTTTGCGTCCCAGGTTCTGGTGCGCCATCTCGCGTCCCTTGAATCGCAGGCTGGCTTTCACTTTGTCCCCTTCCGCTAGAAACCGAAAAACGTGGTTTCTTTTGGTCACGTAGTCATGTTCGTCCACGTTGACGCTGAATTTCACTTCCTTCAGGACGATCTGCTTCTGGTTCTTTTTTGCTGCCCGTTCTTTCTTTTCCTGCTCGTACAGGTACTTGCCGAAGTCCATGATGCGGCAAACCGGAGGTACGGCAGTGGCTGAAATCTCCACCAGATCAAGGTTTTGCTCACGCGCCTTTTTCGTTGCGTCCTGCGGCGTCATGATTCCGAGCTGCTCACCCTCTGGACCAATCACGCGCACTTCCCGCGCGCGTATGCGCTCATTCATCTTAACAAAGCGTTTATCTATGCGATCCTCCTGAGATCCGGTGCAAAGTCACTCTTGATGGGTGGAAATGCCGGGGACGACAAACGCGGCAAGACATGAAAATTATAGCATGGTCGGGACGGCGTCTTGAGGAAGCCGATGCGCCTACCGAATGGGTGGACTCTGCGGGTTGGGTTCGTGTTCGGTTCCTTTCAAGGGGTTGGGTTGCAGGTTTTTGGGCCTAAATCGGTCAGAAAAATACATTCGCTTCAGAGCTACCAGCGCCATTCATCCGAAAGGATGAAATTTCTATAATATCTGAGGAGCTTTCCAAAAAGTTCGCTGTGAAATGAAACGTGCTCCCTCGGCCCACCTGACTTTCCAGCCAAATGTGCCCTCCCATGAGATTGACCAATCTCCGACAGATTGCCAGACCCAGTCCAATCCCTCCATGCTGCCGAGTCGGGGAATTGTCAGCTTGATTGAATGCCTGGAAAATCGTGTCTTGTTTTTCCGGCGGAATCCCAGCGCCCGCATCGCTCACGGAAAAATGCAGAACAACTGTTTTGGACATGCGCTCCTCGACGGCAATGCGCACGACTAATTCGCCTTCCTGACTGAACTTCACCGCATTGGCCAGCAAAGAAACCAAGATCTGCATCAGTCTGTCCGGGTCTCCGATGATTGCGGCAGGGACGGACGGAGAGCAATCGGTCCTGATTGTATGGACCAGGTCCTTGTCCGTTCCCGCAAACATATGAACGGCACCAGCGACTATCTCGTCCAGATGGAAGCTGATCTTCTGTAGGCGGAATGTGCGGTCCTGGATTTCAGAAAAATCAAGGATGTTCTGAACATGACAGAGAAGCGACTCAGCGCAAAGTCTGACTGTGGCAAGATGCTCTCGCCGTTCCTGGGAGGATTCGCAGTCCAACGCAAGGTCGGTCATACCGATGATACCGTTTAGCGGCGTGCGGACCTCATGGCTCATGTTGGCCAAGAACTCGCTTTTGCAACGGACAGAGGCATCGGCTGCAAGTTTTGCCACATGTAATTGTTGGTGCAGGCTCTGACGATGGCCCAGCAGCCAGCAAACCGAACAGGAAATAATTATAAACACGAGGTATCGCACCAGATCTTGCCTGGCCATCCCTCCCGGGACGACGACCATGTCATGAAATGCGGCTACCAGCGAAGCGACAAGCGTAATGACACCCGAGCGGAAGCCTGCAACCGAGCTACAGGCAACGACAGCTGCCAGGTAAACAAGTACCGTCGAGACATGACCCATTTGGTCGATGAGATGTGTCAGCATTATTGAGAAAACCGTGCATAACGCTGCCAACACATAGGGATCTGACAACGTTGCGGGGAAGAAGCTCTTCTTCAACGCGTACGCAGGTTCGTGATTTGTGGGACGCTCTCGATGTGATCCAAAATCGCTTGCAGCAGTTTCCATGCCAGGAAATTCCCTTAGTCTCTAATTCATCGGCAAAGGAGCGCAATTTCTTTAAGCCGTGGGGCCAAGAGCACGACAAAAGGAGCCGAGTAGGCGTCGTGTTGCCGCGTGCTGGCGACCTTCCAGTAGCACCTTGGCCACGTCGGCCGGCGCGTCTTCTGAACGATGGAGACGTGGCAGTGCCGCGTCTCAGATACGACCGACCAGATGATCCATCTCCAGGTTCGTAATGGTTGCAAGTATCAATTCATTGGCTCGATGTGAGCCGGCTACCCGGACCTTCAGATAATTATCGCTCAGCGCTTCGGTTGAATCTCCGTCGCCGGTTTGCAACGTAATCACATCGAGCGTTTTGCCGACAAACGTCTTGCGGAATTCCAGATTCTTCTCTGCGGCAAGCTCGCGCAGCACGCGGTTGCGCTCACGGGCAAGGTGTACCGGAACCTGCCCTGGCATGGCCGCAGACGCTGTTCCTGGACGCGACGAATAAGTAAAAACATGCAGGTAGGTGAAAGGCAGTCGCTCGATGAAGCTGCGGCTTTCTTCAAACAACGCATCTGTCTCACCTGGGAAGCCGACCATGACATCCGCGCCAATGGCCGCACCTGGCATGGCTTCATGGATTTTTCTGATCTTCTCCGCGTAGTGCCAGGGCCGGTACTTGCGGTGCATCCCGCGCAGAATGGCGTCACTGCCGGACTGAAGCGGCAGGTGCGCGTGCCTGGCGATCCTCGACGATCCGGCCACCAGCGCAATCAGTTCGTCGCTCCAGTCCATCGGCTCAACCGAGCTGATGCGTACCTTTTCAATGCCGGTACGCTCCAGCAGAGCGCGGAGCAATTGGTCGAACCGCATTTGCGGCTGGAAGTCGCGGCCCCATCGGCCCAGGTTGATTCCGCTGAGCACGATCTCGCGATAGCCCGATTCAACGAGGGCGTCGGCTTCAGCAATCACGCGCTCCAGCTTCATCGACCGGCTTTGCCCGCGGACGCTGGGAATGATGCAGAAGGAACAACGGTTATTGCAGCCATCTTGGACTTTCAAATTGGGCCGGGTTTTTCCCGCGATGTCATCGCCGGTGAAGACCGGAGCTGCAATCAGTTCGGTGTGGGCAAAGATGTCGCCGATCAAAGTGAAAGCAGGCGCGGAAAGCGCAACGGCTTCCAAAGAGACAAAGTCGCGCGATGTCTGTGAGGTGGCAATCTCAGCAACCAGGTGTTTGTGAGAATTTCCTAATACCCAGGTCACACCATCCAGTGCGGCCACTTCCTGGGGAGCACGTTGAGCGTAACAGCCGGTAACTAATATCTTTGCCCCAGGGTTTTCGCGGTTGATCTTGCGAATAGCGGCGCGTGCGTCCTGGTCGGCGGAGGCTGTAACGGTGCAGGTATTCAGCACTACCAGGTCAGCGTGGCTGGCTGAGTCTGACTTTAGTAAACCTTTAGCCAGGAGCTGGCGCTCCATCGCAGCGCCGTCAGCCTGCGTGGCGCGGCAGCCAAAGTTTTGCAAGAAAAATCCCGGCACAGAGGTATTATAATCGCGAAAGCCAGCATGACTCCTGAGGCGGTTCGCGTCACGTGGAGATGCCCGCATCGGATGAACGCTACCAAGCGGATTGCGCCCCCTGGAGTACCGCATGAAACAACGTATTCTTCTCGTCGACGATGAGCCAGTCATACTGCTGACATTGAAAACGATCTTCGAAATCCACGGTTTTGAAATTGAAACCGCCGCCTCCGCCAAGGAAGGCATTTCCGAACTCAACACCCATGCCTATCACGTGGTAATCACCGACATGAGAATGGAGCATGACAAAGCCGGGTATGACGTGATTCAGGCGGCAAAAAAAATGGAGTACGACCCAGCGATTGCCATCATGACCGCATACCCGTTGCCGACGATGGAATGGCAACCGGAAGGCGCCGAGTGCATGCTCGTCAAACCCATGAATGCGGCTGATCTGGTGCGCCGGGTTGAGGCGCTGCTGATCGAGCATGAAGACCAAAAGCAACAACGCATCTCCGCACGCGAAAGCGCCAAAAGCAGCGGCCAAAAACAGACGACAAAAAAATCCGCTTAGCCCTGGATAGAACCGAGAGAGCGGGGAGCGCAGCTCGGTTTCTTCTGTTCCTCACGAAAACAAACGAATGCTTGTCCTTCCCGGCTTTTGTTGTTGCGAAGGCGGGATTCAAATGCTCTTGTTAATTCCTGATTCAAGCCCGTAAGGGCGGAAATATTGAGCCCATCCGCGTCAGCGGTGGGATAGCGTGAGAGAAAAATCGCAAGCCCCGCTGGCGCGGGGCGACATCACGTGACATTGATCTCGATTGCGCGCATGCGGTTTAACGCAAGCATGAGACACGGCCTATGTCGCCCTTTCAGCGCTTTCATGTTTTATGTCTTCCTTACCACCGCTGACGGGTGGGCTCAATAATTACGCCCCTCCACGGGCTTGTCTTTCGTGATCGGTGATAAACCGCGGCACCACCTGTTTCAATTTTCAATCACTTTCAGGCCGGCACGGAGCGAAGCGACAAAACTTAAAGACACACCCATCCCCACGCGCTCAGAGGAGCCAACTCCTGGAGAAGAAGTTTGGACTAGGCGGACACTGCGGTAGTTTTTCGCTGCTGGAAGCACTCCCGGCAAAACACCGGGCGGCCCTGTGTTGGTTTAAATGGAACTGTTGTTTCCTTCTGGCATCCGGAGCAGATTGCCTTGGTTTCCACTCTTTGGTAGTTGCCCCCGCTCTGCGGCAAACCAAGCGCCTGGGCGCGCTTGCCTTTGCAATTCTTGCAGCGTTTGGGTTCGTTCTTGAATTGCTTGTCGTGGAAGAAGAGTTGTTCGCCTGATGTGAATATGAAGTCGGCTCCACAATCCACGCACTTGAGGATCTTATCCTGGAACTCCATTGAGAGTGCCCCCTTTTCTGCTTCACCCAGAGAATCCGGCCAGAGGACAAACACTCTCTCAATGGATCCCTGAGCGAGGTACCTACCATGGTTCGGCCCACACGGGTTTCCCCGTGCTTTGCTGCTTAAAACTCCTGGGACTGCTAGACCACTCTTATGAATTCCGGAGGCAGTGCTTATGTAAATCCCGGACCGTTCCTGGGAACGGCCCGGGGTGAGTTCAATTTAGTCCTGCTCTTTACGTGCTTTCTTACGATTGCGTTTGCGCGCCAGAGCTTCCTTCACGCGGCGTTTTTCGCCGGGTTTCAAATAGAAGGAATGCCGCTTCACTTCTTTAATGATGTCCTCTTGCTGGACTTTACGTTTGAAACGGCGCAACGCGTTTTCAAGAGGCTCGCCCTCTTGTAGCCTGACTTCAGCCAAGTATGAATACACCTCCCAACTTACCTAGTTGGACTTGGTGAGTTTTGCAGTCTCCTGCTGCCAAGTCAAGGGCTAATTGCTCAGAATCCTATTAAAACGTTGTATTTAAGGATTATCTTATTTTGAGACGGAGAATTTGCTCCCTTACTTTAAAGTTCACCGCTGCTGCCAGCCATACAGCTTGGCTGCGTTGTCATGCAGAGCCATGTGGGCCAGTTCCAGTGCGCGCGGGCGGGTGATCTCGCCATCCTGCATCATGCCGGTCAGGGCGATGGCCAGGGCTTCGCGTCCGGATTGAGCGGTCTGCCAGCCAATCTCTTCCCAGTTAATTTCAGGCGTATTGGGATAGAGGTCAGTCCCGAACATGACCTTCTCCGGATACCACTCCAGCCAGTCGCGGATGACCTCGCTTAGCTTGCGCGTGGAGATCAACCATGTTTGTTCAGAGAAGTCAGCATAGACATTAGGCTTCATCAGCAGGTAAGAGGTGTACTTGGTGAAGGCTCCCGCTCCGCCATGGACCAGAACAAAATTGGTATGGCGCAGAGCGGGATCATTCAGCACAGACTCCAGTAGCGCGGGATTGGAGCCATTCAGCATGAAATAGCTTCCGCAGCCCCCGCCAGTATGTATATGGACCGGCATCCCCAGCCTTCCGGCTTCGCGCGCGATCACACGGAAAAGGTAGTTCTGGAGCCGGATGTACTCCGCCTTCGTGGGGACGCCTTCTTTGATAAACCGCGTGTAGATCTGCTGGACCATCTCGGCCGGCTCTGACTGCCCGAAGTCGAGTGTGCGCAGGTAAGCAGCCTCAAATTTCACGGCAACGGCCCCGTTTTTTTTTTGCAGTTCCAAGACCGGCGTGATGATCTTCGCTGTATATTCCGCCAAGGTCGGAGGCAAGGCGTCACGGTTCACGTCTTTCATGTAGCGCCGGAGCAGCAGCGCCTCCCGCGGATAAAAAAACTTTCTGTCCGGAGTTTCACTGGCCACGCCGGAGTTTTTCAACGGCAGCATCAAGGCATCATCGAAGGGCACCCAGCGGAAACGAGGTGGCTGCAAGCCGCGTCCCAGGGCGATGCGGTTGGCCAGTTCAGTTTCAATGCCTAGCTGGTCAAGGACCCAGTTGGGAAAGTTGTCCCCCTGCTCCTGCATGATCTTCTGCTTGGTCTGGAGCAACTCGCGCACGTGTTCCGGAGCGCTGTCATTGTAGGGATAGTTGTAAAGCGCCTTCCATGCCTGAAGGTACTGCGGGTTTTCCGGACGTGAAATCGTGGTCGGCATGCTCGGCTCCAGTGGATCGCAGGGCAGAGCGTCGAAATCATCGTCTTTTTCACCCGGGGCAACTACTTTTGGCGGGTGAGAATGATTGTCAATGGCTTTGATCTTGTTGATCTCGGCCAGCAACTGGGGATCGGCGTTTTGGGCGCGGGCAACGGTGAGCAGAACGAGCGGTAGAAATACTGCAATGATTCTTTTGTCCATGTCGAACCAAACCTTGAAAGTTCGCGGAGAAGGGTAACTCGGCGCGGAGGAGAATGCAAAGGCGTTCCTCTTGGAATGGCCTGCATGGATTCAGAGTACGGACCGGACTGGACAGAAATGCGTTGCCCCAATACCCTAGACAGACCCTCATGAGCACAGAACCGGTCATCTTCGTACAGTCGTTGCACAAGAGTTACGACAAGCTGGAAGCCGTCAAAGGCATTGACTTCCAGGTGAACGCGGGAGAAGTCTTTGGCTTGCTGGGCCCGAACGGCGCCGGCAAGACCAGCACAGTTGAAATCCTGGAAGGGCTCAGGCCGCGCAGCAGCGGCGAGGCCACGGTCTTGGGCTTTGATCCGGACCGGCAGAAGCAGCGGTTGAAAGACCGCATCGGCGTGTGCCTACAGGCTACCAACCTGCCGGCCAAGATTCGCGTGCTGGAAGCCATGGATCTGTTTGCCTCGTTTTATACTCGCAGCCTCAGCTCGGAGCAGCTTCTCAAACGAATGCAGCTGTGGGACAAGCGCGCAGCCAACTATGAAACTCTCTCCGGTGGCCAAAAGCAGCGCCTGGCCCTGGCTCTTGCGCTGGTGAACGATCCGCAACTGCTTTTCCTCGACGAGCCCACCACCGGGCTTGATCCGCAGATCCGCCTGGAGATCCACAAGCTGATCGAAGAAATGAAATCGGAGAACCGCACCGTGCTGCTGACCACCCACTACATCGAAGAGGCGGAGCGGCTGTGTGACCGCGTGGCCATCATGGATGAAGGCAAGATCGTGGCCATCGGCACGCCCCGTGAGCTCCAGCAGAAAAGCAAGTCGCAGTCGCGCATCCAGATCGTCTCCGCGCAGCCGCTGGACTCGAATTCCTTTCCGCAGTGGCCGGATGCGGTGGACAGCAAGTTGGAAGACGATGGTCGCACCATCACTGTGTACTCCACGCGTCCGGCGCGCACCCTGTTTGAGATCATGAAATGGCTCGACCAGAAAGGTATTCCGCTTGAGGACGTGCATTTAAAGAAGCCGACTCTGGAAGATGTATTTGTGGAGTTGACAGGAAAGCAGTTACGGGATTAAGAATGAAACCATACCTCGCGCTCATCAAGATCGATCTCAAGCTGGCCCTGCGCCTGCGGACGGTAATTTTCTTCAATTACCTGTTTCCGATGATTTTCTTTTTCACCTTTGGCACCGTCTTCCATGCCAAACAGAACCTTGACGGCATCACCCAGGTGATCACCATGTCTTTGGCGCTGGGCGTTTTGGGCAGTGGTCTATTTGGAGCCGGTATTCGCGCTCTCCAGGAACGCGAGCTCAATATCCTGCGTCGCTACAAAGTCACTCCCATCACCCCCGGACCGCTGCTGGTGGCCTCCATGGTCACGGGCTGGATTGTGTTTATGCCATACATTGGGGTGCTGCTGGCGCTCTCGCACTATTACTACAACATGCCGTGGCCGCAGCACATGGCTGCTCTTCTGGTCTTTATCTCCCTGGGGCTTATCGCCTTCCGCGCCATCGGCCTGGTGATTGCCTCCGTGGCGAACACCATGCAGGAAGGAACCATTCTGGTTCAGCTTCTTTACTTTCCCATGTTGTTCCTGAGCGGAGCCACTTTTCCCGCGGAGTTTTTTCCGCTCTCGTTGCAGGTGATTTCTAAGTTTGTTCCTGCAACCTATTATGTGAAGGGCATTAAAGACATCATTAAGAGCAATCAGGGGTTCAATTTTAGTTACGCTGGTGTGCTGGTTCTCACTACAGTTATCGGCTTTATTGTAGGCATGAAGCTCTTCCGCTGGGAGAAAGAAGAGAAGATCAAAGGCTCGGCCAAACTGTGGGTGGCAGCGGTGCTGGCGCCGTTCTTGATGATGGGGATTTGGGAGTCGTTTCACATCAAGAACAAAGTTCAGCCAGCTCCGCGTATGGAAAAATCGAGCGCCGCTTTCGGTGACAATCGTCCAAGGTTGTAGGAGTAGAGTTGGATGAGATGACACCGATTTTGAGCCAAGTGATTGCGGCCATCTGCCGGGAGCGAGACGAGCGGTTTGACGATACCTTTCAGCTCGTGCAGCAGCTTTTGTCAGAATACGGCGAACATGATCTTGCCAACCGGTTGTTCGCGGAGATACCCAGGGACGTTCCCTTTGAGGTGGTGACGGACTTGCTCGGCATTCTGTCGTGGAGCGGAAGCGATGCCTGCGTGCACGAGATCGGCCGGACAACCGAGGGGTGGTTGAAGGAAGGAAAGGACAATCGAAAATTGCAGATTGCGCTTCATGGAGAAGCCTACCCCTTCGCTGATATAGCCGAGATGGAGCGAATCCTGAGCCACTTGGCGCAAAGCAACGAACATGTCCGGGGAAGGTGCCTGCTTTTGATTGAACAGCGCAGAGAACAGGAAAAGCGCCGTCGCCGGCATCGCCGTTTTTCGAGTGTGCGGCGTTTGCTGCGGGGTCTTGGCTTTATGACCCCGCTGGTTGTTGCTGTCGTCGGGCAGAGCCAACCTGCGGAGGCGGTTCGTCGCCAGCAGTTTACGCGTGACTTGGTGGCCGCCGCGGTTGAGCGTACGCATCACGTTGTCCGTTACGATCCTGGCTATCTTTCCATCCCGTATCCCGGCGGCGACGTCCCGCCGGAGACAGGCGTTTGCACGGATGAGGTAATCCGGTCTTACCGCGCCGTCGGCGTCGATCTGCAAGTGGAAGTGCATAAAGACATAGCGGCGAACTTCGCCGCGTATCCCAGCCGTACCATCTGGCGGCTGGAGCACCCTGACAAGAACATTGACCATCGGCGCGTCCCAAACTTGATGGTCTTCTTCCGCCGCAAAGGCGAGGCCCTGCCGATTACCAACCACGCCGAGGATTATTCACCCGGCGATCTTGTCACCTGGGACTTGGGTAGCGGCTTGGTACATATTGGAATGGTGGTCGACCAAAAAGGCCTCTTGGGCCGGCGCTTCATGATTGTTCACAACATTGGTGAAGGCCCTAAGATGGAGGATGTGCTGTTCAACTGGAAAATTATCGGCCATTACCGGTACTTTGGGCCGACAGCCGCCCCGATCCAGACGAATAGACAACATCACAAATAAGCTCGCTGGTGATCCAGTCCATAGGGCAGTCATCCATGTTCGTTTCCCCAATGAAACAATTCCGAAATGCTCACACCATCCAGGTTCCTTGCTGCCTTCAAGCTTACGTAGTCCCGTCCTGTCATCAATGAAGAAGTCCCGACGCTCGATGAAGCAAGTCCAGTCAATCTTGCCGGCGGTGTGGATGGCTCACGTTACCAGTGGCTTGATTTGAACCATCAGGGCCCTTCTTATGCGATCTCGGCACGATTGGAAAGTCTGGCGGGTTTGGAGTATAAAGAAATGTTGCGTACAGAGACGCCTCTCGGCATAGGAGGGGCTAGAAAACAGCGCTAGGAACCCAATGTCCACCAGCACAGTCACAAAAGGTCTTGAAGGCGTAGTCGCGGCCAGTTCCGGAGTCTGCTACATCGATGGCGATGCGGGAGTGCTTGCCTACCGTGGCATTGACATCCATGAGCTTGCTGAAAAATCCAATTTTGAAGAAACCTGCTATCTGCTGTGGTTCGGCAGGCTGCCTAAAGCCGCCGAACTGGCCGATCTGAAGCAGAAACTGGCGGCCGAGCGCAAAATGGACCCGGCCATCGTTGAGTTGATGCGTCAGGTCCCCAAGACGGCCACGCCCATGGAAGTGTTGCGTACGGCTGTCTCCGCGCTTTCCTTCTATGACAAAGAAGCGGAAGCCGTTGACCACGATGCCAACGTGCACAAAGCCATCCGCCTGACCTCACAGATTGCCATGATCGTGGCCGGCTATGACCGCGTCCGCAAGGGCAAGCCTGTGGTCCAGCCGGACCCATCGCTCTCTCATGCGGCCAACTTCTTGCTCTTGCTCAACGGGGAAAAGCCCACACCCACCGCGGAAAAAGCCCTGGATGTTGCCCTGATTCTGCACGCTGACCACGAATTGAATGCCTCCACGTTTGCGGCACGCGTGACCGCCGCCACATTGTCTGATATGCATTCCGCCATCACCAGCGCGATTGGCGCTCTCAAGGGCCCGCTGCACGGCGGCGCCAATGAGGCCGTGATGCGCATGTTGTATGAGATCGACAAAAAAGGTGAAGACGCGGTGGAGCATGTGAAAAACATGCTGGCGAACAAGAAAAAAATCTCCGGCTTCGGCCATCGCGTGTACCACACGGAAGACCCGCGGGCGACGCACCTGCGGCAGATGTCGCGCGATCTGGGACGCTCCGCCAACCCCAAATGGTATGAGATGTCCGCCCAGATTGAGCAGTACATCAAGACGGAAAGGCACCTGAACGCCAACGTGGATTTTTACTCCGCCTCAACCTACACCACGCTCGGCCTGGACGTGGACCTGTTCACGCCGGTCTTCGCCGTGTCCCGCATCAGCGGCTGGGCCGCCCATGTGATCGAACAGCTCGATGACAATCGCTTGATCCGTCCGCGCGCCGACTACATCGGGCCGGCGTACCCGAATAAATATGTCGGGATGGAGCAGAGGTAAGACGGCTCAAACCACAAAGGACACAAAGGAACACGAAGCGACATTCCTGCTCAAGGAATCACCTTTGATAGGGCCTAATGAAATTCCTCACCTACAGCCAATGTGCGGAGTGGTGCGCACTCCATGGGTTTCCTACTAATCAAAATGAGGGATACATCGTCGGGCCAGACCCGGATTTGCAGTCGCCGCCGTTTCATTTTGCTGAGTTCACGCCGCCAATAGATTCTGGCCAAAAAGTTTGGCTGGCAAAATTTCTTTATTCATTATTTCAGCCTTCTGCGGAGTTGCTCATTTGGCTTGGGGACTGGGCAGTCTGGCAGTCCGGTCAGCATATGCCGCTGTTCACAAGATTTCGGCAGGCTTTGGGCGAAAACCGCCCGCTCATTGAAGCACCCGGGCATTTGGTCACAGCTGATGACGCCGATGGCGCCATCTCAATTATCAGTGTTTCGCTATTGTTTACTTGGAATTGTCATGTCTTGTCCGGCGCGGGCCGTGATGCTGTGTTCTTATCTCACGATGAATTTGGCTGGTTCGCAAGCCGGGACCAATCGATTACTGAGTCAGTGCGTCAGAAGATGGATGCGGCGGCACTCACATAGACGCGGAATGCAAAGTAACCCACCTTCGTGTTCCTTCGCGTCCTTTGTGGTTAAAGCAGTAGAATAACCCTATGCGCCGCGTTTACCTCGACAACAACGCCACTACTCCGGTATTGCCTGAAGTTTTGGAGGCAATGCGGCCCTTCTTTCTGGAGCAGTTCGGCAATGCCTCTTCCATTCACCATTACGGGCAACATGCTCGCGGGGCGGTAGAGAAGGCGCGCGGGTCCGTGGCTGCGCTATTGAATGCGCGTCCGGCGGAGATTGTGTTTACCAGCGGCGGTACGGAAGCCGACAACCTGGGCATCTTTGGGCTGGCGTCGCGCGGCGACCACGTGATTACCTCCACCATTGAACACAGCGCCGTGCTGAATACGTGCAAGCGGCTGGAGCAGACCGGCTGTGAAGTCACCTTTGTTTCCGTGAACGGCCGCGGTGAAATTAATCCCGACGATGTACGCGCGGCCTTGCGTCCTAACACCAAGCTGATCAGCCTCATGATGGCGAACAATGAAACCGGCGTGGTGCAGCCGGTGGAAGAGATCGGTGAGATCGCGCGGGAAGCCGACGTCTTCTTCCATACGGATGCGGTGCAGTCAGCGGGCAAGATTTTGGTTGACGTCCAGAAGATCGGGTGCGACGCGCTCTCCATCTCCGGACATAAGATCCATGGGCCGCAAGGCACAGGTGCGCTGTTCATCAAAAAAGGAACTCTGATCCAGCCGCTTATCTACGGCGGCAGTCATGAGCGCCAACGGCGCGCGGGCACGGAAAATCTGCCCGGGATCGTGGGCTTGGGCAAAGCTGCGGAACTCGCCAAGCTTTGGCTGGAGAGCAGCGGCCCGGAGAAAATGGCTGGGCCAACCGAAATGACAACGATGCGTGATCGCCTACAGGACCATGTGATGAATGCCGTGGACGCGGCAGGTGTGAACGGAATGGGCGCATCGCGTGTGCCCAATACTACCAACCTATGGTTTGACTACATTGAAGGTGAAGCGCTGGTGATTGCGCTTGATCTGAAAGGACTGGCCGTTTCCAGCGGTGCGGCTTGTTCGTCCGGGGCCATCGAGCCTTCCCACGTGCTGCTGGCCATGGGCTTGCCGCATCAGCGCGCGCGGGCCAGCATACGCATCAGCCTGGGCAAGCAGACAACGCAGGAAGACATCGACTTTGGCATTACCGTGATTCCGGAAACCGTGGGGCGGCTGCGTGAGATATCGCCGGTTTACCAAAAGGCAAAAGTCGTATAGGTTACCGGAAGTCAGTTTCTTTCCGTGATTGATTGCTGTAATGCGGCGACTGTCAGCTTTCCCGTTTATTGTGTTTGCAGCGGCGTCTTCGTTCCATCACCGAGCGTCTGGCGGACCTTGAGCAACAAATCCTTGAACCGAAACGGCTTTTGCAAAAAGAGCGTATTGGGCCGGAGCAGGGCCTGAGTAAGTGCGGCATGTTCCGTGTACCCTGACATGAAAATAACGTTCATCTGGGGCTGCTCTTTCGTCAGGACCGCCGCTAAATAGTGCCCGCTGGCGCCCGGCATCACAATGTCGGTAATCACCAGATCCAGTTGCTGTTCCTTGGCGATTTCCAGGGCCTTCTCTACGTTCTCGGCTGCAAAAACCGAATAACCGCATTCGCGAATGCATTCCGTAAGCATGACGCGAAGGCTCGGCTCATCTTCCACCAGCAGGATCTTTCCTGAGCCCTGCTCCGCGTCCCCTGCGCCAGTGCGTTCAGAGGCGGGGACTTCCATGGTCCGCGGTAAATAGATAGTGAATTCCGTCCCCTTGCCAGGTGTGCTATGCGCTGAAATATCGCCACCGCATTGTTGCGCGATCCCATAAACCGCCGCCAACCCTAGCCCTGAGCCTCGGCCAAGTTCTTTGGTGGTAAAAAAAGGTTCAAAGATGTGGCTGAGAGTCTGGCGGTCCACGCCTGAACCGGAATCAGAGAAGGACAAACAAACATATTGTCCCGGCGAGAGTCTGGGCTGGTCTACTGCTGCTTCAAGCAGTTCACGGTTAAAGGTGCGCAAGGTAACCACGCCTCCGCGAGGCATGGAGTCACGGGCATTGGCCATCAAACTAAGCAGAATTTGGTCCATCTGTACATGGTCCATCTTCACGTTCCACAAGTCGTCCGCCGGTAGTGTTCTGATTGCAATGTCTTCGCCAACTAGCCTCCGCATCATCTCTTGCATGCGGAGGATGACCTGGTTGAGGTCAATGATAACGGGACGTACCAATTGCCGTCTGCCAAAAGCCAGCAACTGTTGCGTCAGGTCAGAGGCCCTTTGCGCGGCATCGCGAATCCGTTGAACGTTTCTCAGGTTGCCGGTGCCCTGAATCTGTTCTTGCAAAATCTCACCGCTCCCCTGGATGATGGTGAGCAGGTTGTTGAAGTCATGTGCGATGCCGCCTGCCAGCCTGCCGATCGCTTCCATTTTCTGTGCTTCACGAAGCTGTTCTTCCAATCTTTTCTTTTCGGCAATGTCACGGCTCACCGTGGCGATGTTGATCAGACGTCCGGCCTCATCAAAGATACCGAAGCCGCGGGTGTCCAGCAGGACCGGTTCCTGGGTAACAAAATGCCGGAGAGAGAACTCTCCCTCCCATACGCGGCGGGCCCTCACGGCGGGCAGGATCTGCGTTTCCAGAATGGCGCGCGATTGTGGCCCCATGAAGTCATATACCGTCTTGGACCTGGCCTCGGCGTCGTCTCGCAGGCCAACTAACTTCTGCCCCGCGTGGTTCAGGAAAAGGATGTTGCCTTGGAGGTCGGTAATGCCGATAAAATCCGGGCTATGCTGGGCCGCGGTGTTGAGCATGGTCCTCTCCTGCTCGGCCAGCTTTCTCTCCGTAATGTCCAGCAGGATTCCATTCAGGCGCGTTTCCTCTGGCGAACTGGTTGGAGTAACAAAGCACGTCCCTTTGGATAGAAGCCATCGAGTGGTGCCATCCGGCCACACAACCCGATAGTCAAAGTCATACTCGCTGGGAGTTTGCAGGTCCAGCAACCGCTGCAATTCATCCAGCAGGAGTTGCCGGTCTTCAGGATGGATCCGCGACATGAAGAGGTCCATGTTGGGCTCCTGGTCCCGAGGTACGCCAAGCATTTCAAAACTTGGTCCTGACCATTCTTTTTTTCCCAGACGCGGGTAAAGACTGCAACTGCCAACGCATGCCGCTTCCATGGTAAAGCGCAACTGCTCTTCTGCTTCCGCGATCGAAGCGGCTGCGAGCTTGCGATCATGGATGTCTACCGCAGTGCCAACCCACTTCTCCACCTGGCCGTCCGTGTTCCTGACCGGCAATCCCCGAATCAAGTGCCAGCGGTATTGACCGTCGCTCTGACGGCGGATGCGCGCCTCAATCTCATGGGGCACGCCTTGCTCCACTGCTTTCATCCATGCCCGGAAAGTTTTTTCAACGTCCTCGGGGTGCAGTGCGGAGGTCCATCTTGTTCCGCTGGTTTCACTGGCGGTAAGTCCGGAAAACTCGTGCCAGTAGCGGTTGGTGTAGGTAGGATTTCCCTTTGCGTCCGTCATCCACACTACTTGCGGAGATAGCTCGATCAAAGCTCGATAACGCGCTTCGGAGTCGAACAGTTCATCTTTACCAGACGAAGGGAGAAGTTGTTGCGAATCCTGCGACGATAGAACCGTCAATTGTTGACGCAGCTCCGCGATCTCGCGCTCCAAAGCGGCTACACGGTCAAAGTCGTGAACAGCATCGTGCCTGGCTGGTTCTGCGTTGGGCATGGAAGACCAGAATAAATATTTTTGGGGCGAATAATTCTGATGGTATGCCGACTTTCAAGAATGTCAATTACGCAATTACGCATTAGAAAAAATTAATGCTGAAGACTTTTCTTTTGCTATTAAATTTTTGCTTCCAGCATCAAGATATTCATTGCAGTCGTCAATTAAATTAAGATGTGTAAAGAACACGACACCATGGGCGCATTCTCCCGCTGATGGCAGCGCCCATTGGCTGACACCCCGCTCGCGGCAAGTCAAGAAGACATAAGTGTGGCGACTTTGGTACTTCGTGGAATAGGTCTTTTCCGCGGATGCTGTCCGGCAAGAACTTCAGGTAGCCTGATAATAGAGAATAAGAGGATATGGCGCGATTGCCCTGCGCCTTGGTGCTGAACAAACATTTTCATGATGCAACCAACGCGACACATGAGTACGAAGTGGGTGCCGAAATCGATCTTGGCGCTCAAAGATTATTCGCGACAGAAATTTATCGCAGACCTTATTGCCGGAGTAACGGTTGGTCTGGTTGCGCTGCCGCTTGCCATGGCGTTTGCCATCGCTTCAGGTGTGCCGCCACAGGCAGGCTTGTATTGCGCGGTCATCGCCGGCTTTCTGATCTCGGCACTGGGCGGCTCAAGAGTGCAGATTGGCGGTCCCACGGGAGCATTTGTTGTTGTCGTGGCCGGCATTGTCGCCAAATATGGAATTGATGGCCTGTTCATGTGCACCGGGATTGCCGGTGTCTTCCTCATTTTTCTCGGCGCAACCGGATTAGGCAGCGCGGTCAAGTACATACCCCGGCCCGTAGTCGTGGGCTTCACCAACGGGATTGCCGTGGTGATTGCCAGCACGCAGCTCAAAGATTTTTTCGGCTTGCGCATCGAACACGTGCCGGGTGATTTTCTGGGCCGCATTGAGGCGGTGGCAAAAAACTTCCGCACTCTCTCCTTCGACGAAACAACGCTCGCCGTGCTCGCGCTGGTGTTAATTCTGCTGTTCCGAAGATATGTGCCGCGTGTGCCCGGTTATATCGTCGCTCTTTTTGCCGGTACGGTGGCGGTCGTGATCTTCCATTTGCCGGTGGCGACCATCGGGACCCGCTTCGGCGGCATTCCTTCAGGATTGCCGGCGCTGGTGGTTCCGCAATTTCACCTGGATTTGATTCGTCCGCTGATCGCTCCGGCCATCACGGTCGCCATGCTGGGTGCGATTGAGTCGTTGATGTCCGCGGTGGTCGCGGACAGAATGTTTGGCGAAGGAGAAAAGCACAACCCCAACGTAGAGCTGATCGCGCAAGGGGTTGCCAACTTTTTTTCCCCGCTGATGGGTGGCTTGCCGGCCACCGGCGCCATCGCCCGTACCGCGACCAACATTCGTTCCGGAGCAAAAACCCCCGTTGCTGGCATGGTGCACGCATTAACGTTGCTGGCCATCTTGCTGTTTGCGGCGCCGGTTGCGAAATTTATTCCCCTCTCAGTCCTGTCCGCGATCCTGCTGGTTGTCGCCTACAACATGGGCGAGTGGTCCGAAATTCCGGAGTTGCTCAAACTCTCGCGGCTTGAGGCCGGGACCTGGCTGGCAACTTTTCTGCTCACCGTCTTTGCCGATCTCACCGTCGCCGTGGAAGCCGGCATGATCCTGGCCGCGCTGGTCTTCATTCGCAAAGTCACCGCTACAACCACGGTCTCGCGCGTCACGCATGAATATTTGCAGGAAGGCCGTCTCCACGTTCTTCAGGACAAAGACATCCCTCCATACGTGACGGTGTTCCGGATCCATGGCCCGTTTCTGTTTGGCGCTGCGGACAAGATTGATGACTTGGTCCAACAGATTCCCGATCTGCCTCCGATTGTGGTGCTGCGGCTGCGCAACATGACCGCCATTGACGCCACTGGGCTCAGGGCGCTGGAACATTTGGCGGACCGTGTGCACTCCTCCGGCCGTGGGCTGATCCTGTGTGGCGCGCGTGAGCAGCCGGCCCGATTGATGCGCCAGGCCGACTTTGAGCAGCATGTCGGTCCAGAAAACATTTGTGCCAACGTTTCTGAGGCCCTTGACCGGGCCAAGGCCCTGCATGCGGAGCTCGCCGCCACCGCGCCTAGCGCTCGTCTTTGGGGCCGTCGCGCAGGCGACGAGCACGGAGTAGAGCGTACGGATGAAGAAGCGCCAACCGGCGCTGGAACACGCACCTAAGCGGCTTCCGCGCGCCAGGGAAACTGAGGTGGTGGGTCAGTTTCAGTTGTGGAAGCCCATACGACACAGCGGCCCCGGCTGTCAGGGTCGACGCATCTAAATTCTGAGCGAGGGTGAAAGACTGTCTCGCAACAGCAGAACCCCTCGGAATAGATACAAGGAGAACCAATTTTGCCATCTGGTGCAAGTCTGGGGAGAGAATTGCCGCCTTGGGCGGCAATGTAACTCCAGAATTGATTTGCCAAACTGCCCAAAAGGAAGCGAAGTAGTAATCTTTATCCCCGAAAAATTTAGATGCGTCGGCCCTGCCCCGGCTGTGGCCTTAAATCCACGCGACCGCTGCGTCATCTATAATCATGACTAGACCTTTATGCCTGCACAGACCATTGCCGTAGCCATGTCGGGCGGTGTGGATTCCTCCACCGTCGCGGCCATGCTGCGCGCGGAGGGGCACAACGTGGTGGGGCTGACCATGCAGCTATGGAACCAGCGCCGCCTGGCCGGGCGCGAGGGCATGCCGGAGAAAGTGCAGGGCCGCTGTTGCTCCATCGACGACGTTTACGACGCGCGCCGCGTGGCCGAAGACTTGGACATCCCTTATTACGTGGTCAACCATGAGGACCGTTTTGAGCGCGACGTGGTGCGTCCCTTTGTGCAGGAATATCTTTCTGGGCGCACGCCAATCCCGTGCAGCCTGTGCAACAACCATCTGAAGTTTGACCAGTTGCTGCTAACTGCCCGCCAGATCGGAGCAGACTTGCTGGCTACGGGACACTACGCCCGTTGCGAGTTTGACGCGGAGCGCAACCGCTGGTTGCTGCGCCGCGCTGCTGACGGCGCCAAGGACCAAACGTACTTTCTCTTTGGTCTTACCCAGGAGCAGCTCAGTCGCACGCGTTTCCCTTTGGGCAATATGAATAAACCACAGGTGCGCGAACTGGCCCGGCAGCATGGCTTAGCGCTGGCGGAAAAGCCGGACTCGCAGGAGATATGCTTTGTCCCCGGCGGAGACTACAAGAAGTTCATTGATGCCTATATGGCCGAGCAGGGAGATTCATTCCCGGACATCTCCGGCGAACTTGTGACCACCGATGGCAAGGTCCTGGGCCATCATGAGGGCATACACAACTTCACCGTCGGACAGCGCAAGGGCCTGGGCGTGGCCACAGGCTCGCCGCTTTACGTAATCAACATCAACGGCGCCAAGGGACAGGTGACCGTCGGCGGTAATGATGATCTGCTGTCCAACAAGCTGGTGGCCCGCGACCTGAACTGGATTGCGATCGACACGCTGCGCGAGCCGATGCGGGTGTCGGCAAAGATTCGCCATCGTCACGAGCCTGCGTCCGCGACGATCGAGGGCGCCGCCAACGGCGAGACGCTGGTCACCTTCGACCAGCCGCAGCGCGCCATCACGCCTGGCCAGGCTGTAGTCTTCTACGACGGCGATGTGGTGGTCGGCGGTGGATGGATTGCAGAGACGAAGAAGAATTGATTGTCAGACACCGGGCCAAGTAAAAATGCCGGAGCAACACGACATCATTTCAAATCTGTTATCCTGAGCGGCGCGGATCAGCGCTGTCTGCTATAAACAACAGATGGGCGCGTAGTCGAATGATCCCGATACTGAAGCAAGCGAAAATAATTTGCCCACCGCAACTGTTCATTGGTTAAATTAAAGTCATGTCGGCCCATGACAAATTACTACGGGAAGTAGAAGTTCTAGCAAGCTCCGTCCCAGACACCAAGACGCTCATGCAGCGCGTCTCCGATCACGTACACACGGTGATGCCACGCTACAACAGCATCAGTTTTCGCCTAGTGGACGAGGCTGTCCCGGAGACTCTGGTCCTGGGGCCTTACACCGGCAGCTTCAATCCCCAACCCCGCATATCGTTCCGGCAATGCCTTTGCGGAGCCGCGGCCACGGAAGGAAAGACCATCGTCGTCAATAACGTCGCGGAGGACGTCCGTTATCTTACGGGTTCTTCCCTGGTGAAATCGGAAATTGTTGTTCCTATCTTTGTGCGCGGTACGCTGGTTGGAGAAATTGACATACAAAGCTATTTTGTCGATACGTTCAAGGCAGCCGAGGACCGTAGTTTTGTTGAATCAGTTGCAGTGGCGATAGCGAAATACATGGAACAGAAGCGCAAAACTGAGTGAACAGAAAATCAGGGGATACTGAAGCGCTGGTGCGCGATGCGAAGCGGCCGCCCTGGGGTGAATTGTTTGTCCGGTCTGCTAGACTCATCGCTCCAGGTGGTGTCAGAGCAACCATGTTTCTGCTATTAAAGCGGAGAATTCAAAAATGGTGGAGCCAGGCCCCGTGGGCAACGCTGGGCGGGCTCATCGCCGTGCTGTATTTTGCCGGCTACTTCCTGATGTGCTGGACCGAGCCAGCCGGCAATCCCATACGTTCGCTACCTACCTATACATATTTTTTCCTGGTGACGGTCACCACCGTCGGCTATGGTGACGTGGTGCCGTCAAGCGCCGCTGGCCGGTTGGCCGCCAGCGCCATCGCCATCGGCGGGATTGGCGCGGCTGCCGCCGCCGTGGGCAACTTGTTCACCTCGATTGGAAGCTTCGTCAAACGGCGGGAAAAGGGGTTCGCAGGGTTCGATATGAAACAACACATTGTCATCTTCGGCAATCGCGGCGCTGAGACGTCTGCACTGATCCGGCAATTGATTGCCGACCAGCAATCGAGCGGCACAGAGATCGTCCTGTGTTCGGAGAGCACGGAGAGGAATCCGTTTCCTGATTTTATTGACTTCGTGCGCGGCGAACTTACCAGCAACGACGTGCTGACGCGGGCTTGCGTGAAAGACGCCGCCAAGATCATCATTCACGCGGCCACGGACTATGAGAGTATCTGCATCGCGCTTGCCGTCAAGGAAATCAACCACAAGGCTGCTATCGTCGTCCGGGCCAATGATCCCGGCAAGGAAGTTGATATTGAGCGCGTGGACCGTAACCGAGTCGTGTGCATCAAGGCGGTCGACGTGCCCATGATGGTCCGCGAAATTCACAACCCCGGAATTACCCAGGTGCTGGAGAAGCTCTTGTCATCAGAAGGGCAGGACCTCCGCAGCCTACAAGTGCCGCAAGGTGTGTCTGCTCTCAGCTTTGGCTTGCTGGCGCATAATTTTCGCGAGCGGCATGGCGCTATTCTCATCGGCATGCGCCCCCCTGGAGGTGGATTGAACTCTCCCGCAATCCTGAACCCCGCTTTTCATGCAACGGTTGAAGGCGGCATGTTCCTGGATTATATTTCCGGCAGGCCGGTTAAGGTTGACTGGACCGAGATGCTGCAAACCTTGGCCGAACAGAACTAATGGCGAGGCGCAACCGCAATATGTCGCGCTACCAATCTCTAATCTCCGTTTTCGAACAGGCCCGGGAGCTATTAGCTTTGCCGGAAAATGACTTTTCCTGGTCTTCTTGGACCGATTCTGCCGCGGCGTTGGCTGAAATTGACAGGCTGCTGGCCGATCTAGAGTATTTTCAATATTGCGTAGACTGGATTGTGTGGCGTAGGCACTCTTGCCTGCGCCTGCCTCAGAAAGATGCTTCGCACTGGCAAGAGTGCCTGTGCCACACTTTTCTGGTTCACACTTACAGCGAGACTGCTTCAGTGTGCCAAATCCGCGGAGGCCATTTTAGTTAAATTAAAAGCAAGCTTCGGCGGATCATGCTTTCAGTTTCCACGAAAGATGCGCCTTCACCGTGGGCCACTCGCTGGCAATGATGCTGTAGACGCAAGTATCGCGCGTGGTCCCGTTCGGTGAGATCACGTTGCTGCGCAATACGCCATCAAGCTTCGCGCCCAGGCGCTCAATGCCACGCCGGCTTTGATGGTTAAAGAAATGCGTGCGCAACTCCACGCAGATGCAGCCCAGAGATTCAAACGCATGCGTGAGCAGAAGCAGTTTGCACTCCGTGTTCAGTGCCGTGCGCTGCACGCTCTTGCGATACCAAGTCCCACCGATCTCCACGCGCCGGTTAGGGGCGTCAACATTCATGTAGGTCGTGATGCCCGCGGCCTTGGAAGTACGAGTGTCAATGACGGCAAACGGAAGCATCGATCCTTTGACCTGAAGGTCCAGCCGCCGGTCAATCTCCGCCCGCATCTTGGCCGGCTCCGCGATGACGGTGTACCACAACTTCCACAACTCTCCATCCTGCACCGCTTCAACCAGATCGTCATGATGTGCCTGCGAAAGAGGTTCGAGGATGGCATACGTTCCCCGCAAGGTAATTGGTTCCGGCCACGGCATGGTTGTCCTTATTTACGCGAAGATTGTCACTGGCGTTAGAGTCGTTCCAGCATTGCTGTAACTCGTGTGGCACAGCTGCCCTCGGCTGTGCGGATGCTTCACGATTGTATAAGGTACACCAACTCCGGAACCGCGCTAGAGTTTAAGCAAGCGCTTTGCCCAGAAAGCTATGTGTGCGCTCCCAGGCTGTCTTGGCGCATTGCGTATCGTAGACTTCAGGACGAGATTCATTCATGAAGGCATGATGCGCGTCATAACGATAAATCTCATGCCTCGATTTGGATTGCTTAAGTATGGTTTCCAGTTGGTCCACCTTGGCCGGCGTGCACCAGTCGTCATGATTGGCAAAGTGGCAGATGAGCGGAACGTTGATGCTCTTAGGATCAAGATATTCAGCCGGAGGAATGCCATAGAAGCAGGCGCCCGCATCCATCTCCGCCACGTGCATAGCAGCGAGGAGTGTGAGAGCTCCGCCCATGCAGAACCCGCCCACCACCACTTTTTTCGATGTCTGCTTAAGAAATTGCACCGCGCCCCGGATGTCCTGCGTGGCCGCATCAGAAAAATTGAGGCTGGTCATCAAGTGGCTCGCCTCGTCCGCGGCGCTAGCCAGCTTGCCCCGATACAGGTCCGGCACCAGCGCACGGTACCCGGCCTCGGCCAGCCGGTCCGCGGTCTTCTTGATCTGGTTGTTGAGGCCCCAGTATTCCTGGATGACCACGAATCCGGGCGCGTTCGCCTCGCTCTTTGGCGTTGCCAAATAACCAGGGCAGGTTTTTCCGTCGGGCCGGTTGAACTGGATTGTCTTTCCCATCGAACTTCATTCCTCCGTGAAATAGGTGAAGCGTTATGTTACAACTCGCTGGCGTTTGCACAAAGCGGAGAACGGGTCGGCGCGGCTACATCTTCGCCGTTGGCGGTTAGCCATGAGGTGTCCTCTTCGAAGCAATGTGAAGGCCAAGCTTCAAAAGGTTTTGTCTAATAAGCAGTGACATGTTCGGCCCGTGATACAATCGCGGCTCACCCCCTAAAGCCCGAATACTCAATCTTGGGCATCTTGGCAATCATTGCTGTTAAAACAATAGGGAACCATTCAGCCGGAGGAGGCCATCTAGGACTATGAGGGATTTTTTTATCAGTTATAACAAAGCCGACCGCATATGGGCCGAATGGATTGCCTGGAAGCTTGAGGACGGAGGTTACGATGTCATTATTCAGGCATGGGATTTCCGCCCAGGCGAAAACTTTGTCATCAAGATGCAGGATGCACTAAATGAAACTCAGAAGATGGTTCTGATTCTCTCAGAGGACTACCTTAACTCCAGCTTTACGACTGCCGAGTGGACTTCGGTCTTTGCTAGCGACCCAGTAGCAAAGGAACGCAAGTTAGTTCCGATACGGGTTCGCCAATGCAAGCCCGAGGGATTTTTAGGCCCTCTCATTTATCTGGACCTTATTGATCTTTCCGAGTCGGACGCAGAGGCCGCGCTATTGGGGGCGTTTGCCGACCGCACCAAGCCCTCCCAAGCTCCCGTTTTTCCTGGTGAAAGGAACGCCCCATTTCTAGCTCCATCTAAATTTCCCGGTACTCCGCAAACAGAAAAAAGTACTACATCAACACTGAGTCAAATACCCCAAATCAAATTGCTCACATCCAAGGTGCCTGTCTCGGTTTTTGAACGGATTAGACTCAATACTGATCTCAACGCGGTTATGCCGAGTCAATTCAACATGCTGCTCATTGCTTTAAATCCTCCACCCGGCTTAATTCCACCTATGCCAGCCCCGCAAGCGGATCGAAGCTCAGCTTTACTCGCGTGGGCAATGACGCCGGCCGGGGTTGGCTTACGAACAGTTGAAGAGGTGCTCAAGCTAATCGTAAACCCTCATTAAGCTCCTCGGGCGGACAAAACCGACGCCAGAGGGGCTTCAAGACGGCAAGACAAGTACGGCCACGGCCAGAGATTGTCGTTGGTGCCAAATCGATACGAATAACTATTTCCCAGGTTTTCCGCCTGATCGACCTTCTCATCAGCCCCGAACACTTAAGAGAAGATGCCCGTAAGCTAACGGATATGGTGAGTCACTACCGTCGCAGTTTAAATCGGCGGCAAGCTTTCAACATCGAAGGACTAGGTATTCTAAAGCCCGTTGGCGGCGAGGCTCATGAGTATGAAGGGTTTTGGCGTACTGCCGTATCCACGCTTTCTGACATTACATCGCCGTCGTTATCCTTCATTCCCCTGGAACTTTCTCTTACAACTCGGCTCAATAAGCGTGAACCGTCGCTGAGTTCTGTTCTCGATGAATCGCTCGGCAAGAACGAGGATCTGGTTGAAAACAAGCAGGTCTCCGGGCGCTTGCGCGTCTACCCCCCTGGAGTCGGCGTGAGCCGTATCGCTATTACTCTCAGTTTCAAAAAGTCTGTCCATGTTGAAGCTGTCGCTCAAATAGCCCGCGATATCGAGCAACTTGAGTTCATCGATCCAGGCAAAGGTAGCGGCAAGGCATGTGAAACGCTATTGGAGGAAATAATTGACGAAGTTGTCTACTTCTTATTTGGTGAAGAATATCTGAAACACGAGAGGCGTTGGAGACCTCCTGAAACTGTCTATTCGATCTTAGGGTATGAACGCGAGAATCTAGAAGACAACATCCCTGCTCTTGCTTATTTATTATGGGCATCTGTGGGAAACGAGGAGCAGGAGTCTAGCCTTGAGACGCGGCTTGTTTCAGCTTGTCATTCTAAGCACTGGAGCACCAATCGCGTTCTAGCAGTCGGCAGTCAAAGAGCCTCATTGTTCGTTATCGGATCGTCATATGCTGTCGGACGGAAGAAAAAGCAGCAGCAATTGCGAGAGTGGTTGATTGAGACGAGTGAGTTGGTCTGGGTAACCTGCTACGCAGGCCAGGGCTTTGCGGACAAAATTGCTGCTTTAGCCCGATTACGACGGCTTGATGACGAGTGGCTGCCTGAGAATGGAAATTATTTTCCGAACCTCGAAGCTCTGCTTCTCAGCATGCGCAGTGTTCTTCGCGCAATTCAAATTATACGGAGTAATATTAAAGCGCTTGGTGAAGGGATGTTGACTGTGCTAGCAAAAGATATTTGGCGTTCAAATAATTCGGTTAAAGCAGACGCAGTGATCTTGGATCTGCAATATATAATGCAGTGGCTCAGTTCCTCGCGAGATCCAAAAATGAAAAATCTACTCAAATGTACAGAAGATATTATGGAGCTTTCAAGCCTCTTTCGTGTGCAAACTTGGGGAAATACACGCAGTTGATTCTGGGTTAGGGTCGCGACAAGAGTCTATATTGCAATTCAAGCTCGATCAAACTTCGATCGGTTTTTTTGTTTCACTATCCCTGGATTCGCTGGTTTTGCCTCTAAGGCAAGCTTGATCTGCTCTTTCCAGGATCGGATGCATATCTGCGCCCGATTAACTCGTTTTTATTGAGTGAGAGCAACGTTAGTTACTTGTTTAGGTCATATCTTGTACTCCTTTTGTGTTACGAGGCAATCATTTTCTTAGTGACATTAGTTGTTAGTTAATTGTTAAAGGGTTTCTCCAGTGAAAAACCCCGACTCTTCGAAAAGGGAACATGTAAATTCGACTCCCACACCGCGTACCTCTTTTACGAGGGCCGGTCTGATCAGCTCAACGCGCCGAACCATTATGCAGACATGCTGCAATCGGTCGTGCGGACTCGCAACCTAAACCCGATAGCAGCATAACTCATTTCTAAAGCCGAATCAAAGTGAAAACAAGTTTGGTGATGTCAAGCTATCTCGGTCGGCAGCGACGATGATTTCACGCCGCAGTCGCGTGCTGCTTCCGCACGGCCACTCTGCTTTGGATGCAGGAAGTTTTCCCGTTCCTCTTCCAGTCGCAATAACTCCAGGTAGATGCGTGGCTGGTCCCAACCTAACGCGTTGCCGATTTTTTGAGCGGCGTTCAGGCTGCATTCTTCTGACCAGCATGCCCCAAGCGCAACGGGAACCCGACGCAAAAGAATGTCCCCCAGGGTGATGGCAGACTCGTGGGCCACGGCCTCTACAGCTTCCGCAACAAGGTGGGAACTGTGTGGGCAGAGCGGTTCGCGGAGTCGCTCGTCGAGCGACGCCGCGTGGGCGATGGCCAAGGCGTGGCGTCCGTGCCATTCCGCAATCGCCTCCGCGCAGCCGGTGGGAATGTTTGCTTTGGAAGCGATCAGCTGGGCCCACTGCTTCACCGTGGATTCCACACCGCCTTCGAGCACAGGCGCGGCAAAAACGTTGACTGGCTCAGGGATGTTCAGGCCCAGCTTGCGTCCCACTTCTCTGGCCAGGCTGGCTGCTGTGGTCAGCTTGCCTCCAATCACGGAGATGAGTCCCGCGGCTCCATCTTCCTGATGGTCGCGCAGAATATGGCGGCGAGTCACCGCGGAAGCCTTCCATCCCGGCGCAAAGGGAAGCGGACGGATTCCCGCAAAGGCATAACGCACATCAGTCTGGCTCAGCCCGGAGCGAGGAAAGAGCCGCACAAAACTCTTGAAGAGATAATCAATCTCATCGGCGGTGGGCTGAGGGTTGTCAGCATGATCGGAATCAGGCACTTCGCTGGTGCCGAGCAGGATCTGGCCATTCCACGGGATCAAGAAAATTGGGCGGCCATCCAAGGCTTCCGTGTAGACAGCTTGCTCGGGAGCGCCAGGAAATTGCGGAAGCACCAGATGCGATCCGCGCACCCCGCCGATCATGCGCGACGCCGATATGCCGGACGCGCCAATAACGGAGTCAACCCACGGTCCTGTGGCGTTGATGATCCACTTGGCGGAAACCGCATACTCTTGGCGGGAAATCTTATCGCGCAGTCTGGCGCCGGTCACGCGACCATCGCTCCGTGAAATTTCCAGGAGCTGCGTGTGGTTGCAGACCATGGCCCCGGCGGCCAGACTTTCCGCCAGCCATTCCGCTACCAGCCTCTCAGGAAATTCACACTGCGCATCTTCATAACTGTAGATAGACCAGTTCTTGCCTGCATCCAACTGGCGTTCAAATGTGCTTATGTCATCGCCCGCCGGACGCTGCCCTCCGGCCCAATGATGATAGAGCCACAGTCCGGTCCTGATCGCCAATGAACTGCGCCGCAAAGAATGCACCGGTTTGGGCAGCACCAGCAGAAACTGAAGTGGCCGCACCAGATGAGGCATCTGGCAGAGCAAACGTTCGCGCTCGCGCAGTGATTCCCGCACCAGGCCGAGTTCGGCATGTTCCAGATAACGCAGACCTCCATGGATGATCCGGGTGGATCGGCTGGTAGTGCCGGAAGAAAAATCGTTTTGCTCTACGATCAGGGTCCGCTTGCCGCGCTGGGCACACTCCCGCGCAATGGCGACGCCGTTAATGCCGCCGCCGATCACCAGCACGTCAAACGTCTGGTCGCGCGATGGGAGAGGGGTATTCACCGTACATTTATTTTGACGCTCTTCAGCAAGACCGTAACACTACTTTCAGAGTATTAGTTTAATCGTAAAAATAATGCCGGGAGGAGGGGCGATCAGTTAACTTTCTATTTGTTCGCGCTGGCCCAGCGCTCCGGTTCGATGCCGGGAAAAATCGAATCGCGCAGCTCAATGGCTTCCAGTTCATGCAGCTTGTCTTCCGGGATTTGCCGCAAGGTTTCAAAGCGCCGCCAGATGTCGAGCAAAGCGTTGAACTGCTCCAGGTGTGTATTGAAACGCTTTTCCGCATAGTCCCGCGCGCTTTTGGTGGTAATCAGGAACTGCCAGTCAGAGGATTCAAGCAACAGCAGTTCACGGCAGAGTTGCTGCGCCAGGCGGGTGGCATGCGCATGGCCGCGCCACAGGCCGCTGTTGGCCATCTGCTGCACCGCCAGTTCCGCTGGGTAAATGTGCTTCCAGGTCCATGCGGTGTCGTCATTCAGCCAGACGCTGTTGTTGCTCTCCGCTCCCCATGATCCCTCCGGCAACGCCACAAAGCCAGCAGGAGGAAACTTGTCCAGATACTCACCGCACGTGATCAGCTTGATCCGTGATTCCGGCTTGGCAAATTCCAGGGCCACATGCTTGAGCCACTCCGGCCCTTCAAACCACCAGTGGCCGAATAGTTCAGCATCAAACGGCGCGGTCAACACCGGGGCCCCAGCGCCTTTCTTGCCATGGTGCTCAAGCGCGTCCGCAGTGATGCGGGCAAAGTGTGCGGCATGTTCGCGCGTGCGTGCTTGAGCAATTTCTGGATCGTATGGCTGCTTCAGGCCAAGATCGACTTTGGGGCCGCTGATCCGCCAGTAACGATGTCCGCCGGGCCAGTGCTTCTTATGGAACTCCAGATAATTGGCGTCTCCGGGATAGCCCTGATCGCCGCTCCACACTTGAACGCCAGTGCGGGGATCGCGGGTGAAAAACGCCACATGCGAATTCTTGCGGTCAGGACCATCGGCCAAATACGGACGGTAGAAATTCTTCTCTGAGTGCTCCGACGGTATCTCCATCGCAACAGGTACGCCTCCGGCCAGCAGCTGATACGGCGTGAACTGCGTGGAGGTATCCACCAGATGCGTGTCCACATAGAAGAACTCAATGTCATTTTCCGCCAGGATCTGTTCCACACCTTCGCGCAGAAAGGGCGACTTGGACTGGGCTGGCACCGCTCCGTTGAGTGCAACCGGAAACTGCCAGCTTCCCGCCGGACGATACCCGCATTCCGGCAGCCATATACCCCGCGGCTTTTTGCCGAAGAACCGTTGATGAGTTTCAATCCCAGTCTTGACCTGCGCGCGGATGGAAGAATCCGTACCCAACAAAGGAAAGTAGCCGTGCGTTGCGCCGCAGGTAATGATTTCAATGGCCCCTGAGTCGTAAAAATGCTTGAAGCCGCGAATGATGTCATTGCTCAGTTCGTCGAAATGGCGCAGGGCCTTTTCATAAAAATGCAGCCAGAACCGGGCGACGTCCGCCATATGCGGATCTCCAGCGCGATTGAACTCATCCGCATCTTTATGCGCGGCCTGGATCTTGCGCACCAGGTACTTGGGAAACTGGTCTTTGAAGACCGGATGGGAGAGCTGCTCCAGCAGAATCGGAGAAAGATTCACATTGGCTTTGAGCGCCAGGCCCTGTTGTTCCAAATCAGCAAACACGCGCAGCAAAGGCAGGTAAGTTTCCGCGGCGGCTTCATGCAGCCATTCCATCCCATGCGGCCATGTGCCGTGATTCACCACATAAGGAAGGTGGGAATGGAGGGCAAACGTTACGTAGCTGAGCGAACTTTTTGCCGCTGATTTTGTGCTCATTTGGATTTACAGGGAAATCGGTTACAAAACCTGTTTTTGCCGGATGAAGAAGCATCCAGCCGTCACCCTAAGTGTACTACAAGCGATTCGGCGCGGGGTTGAGCTGCCATCGGCATAACAGGACATAATGAGAGATGTTGCTTCTTCAGTGAAAGTTGCGCGGGTGATAGCATTAAATCCGTGCCTACCGGAGAAAAATTCGAACAAGCTGTTTCCATCATGGCCCGCCTGCGCGCTCCCGGAGGATGCCCCTGGGACCGTGAGCAGACCTTTGACACAATCAAACGCTACACCCTGGAAGAGACCTATGAAGTCCTGGAAGCCATTGATAACCGGGACTGGAGTGAGCTCACCGGAGAGTTGGGCGACCTATTGTTGCAAGTGCTCTTCTATTCCGAAATGGCCAGGGAAGAGAAGCTGTTCTCGATTGACGATGTACTGGATGCGCTCAGCAGCAAGCTGATCAACCGCCATCCCCATGTGTTTGGCGACGTGAAAGCAGAAAGCTCCGGTCAAGTCCTAAAGAACTGGGAAGCCATCAAGGCTGAGGAAAAGAAAAAGCGTTCGCACGGGGCCAGCACGGAGCAAAAGCCAGAGCCGGGCGCGGAAACTCCCGAGCCGCTGTTGAACAGTGTTTCCTCGAAAATGCCGGCGCTGCTGGAAGCGCACAAGATCAGCTCCAAGGCGGCGCGCGTTGGCTTTGACTGGCCCACCGTGCAAGGCCTGTTTGAAAAGCTTTCGGAAGAGACCCGCGAGTTGCAGGAGCACATTACCGCGATTCCCGAGGGTAGCCTGAATTCGGGAAACGAATCGAAACTTCCGGAAGAGATGCGCGGGCTTGTGGAAGATGAAGTTGGCGACCTCTTCTTTGTTCTGGTCAACATTGCGCGTTATCTTTCTGTCGACGCTGAGTCAGCTTTACGCAAGACCAACAGAAAATTCCGGCGACGGTTTGGCTGGCTGGAAGAACAACTGCTCAAGCAGGGACGCTCGCTGGAAGCAGCAAGCCTGGATGAAATGGAAGCTCTGTGGCAGCAGGCCAAAACCCGTGAAGGTGGCAAAAAGTGAGCGCGACTGTGCCAGAAACCGAGCAGATTATCATCAGAAAGTGCGAAAGCATTGACGAGTTCAAGGCGTGCGTGTCGTTGCAGAAAGAAGTATGGAATTTTGACGATGCGGACCTGGTTCCCTTGCGTATGTTCGTCGTGAGCCAGAAAATTGGCGGGCAGATCATCGGGGCCTTCAACGGCGGCGAACTGATTGGCTTTGCGTTGTCCATTCCCGGAGCACGCGGGGGGCGGGCGTATCTGCACTCACACATGTTGGCCGTGCGCGAATCCTGGCGCAATCATGGTGTGGGCCGCCGGTTGAAGCTGGCCCAGCGGGACGACGGTATCCATCGCGGTGTTGAGCTGATTGAATGGACATTTGATCCGCTGGAAATAAAAAACGCCCACCTGAACATAGTGCGGCTCGGCGCCATCGCGCGCCGGTACAGCTTGAACCATTACGGGTCTTCGTCGTCGCCTTTGCAGGGTGGGCTGCCGACAGATCGCTTAATCGCCGAGTGGTGGCTCAAGTCAGAGCGCGTGATGAATCTTTTAGAGCGCAAGCAAGCTCCGGAGTTTCCCGTAGAGAAGAGAATCAGCGTACCAGCGCAAATTTATGCATGGAAATCCGCGGATGCCACCCGGCAAAAAGCCGCGGATGTACAGACGCGGAACAGAAAAGAATTTTTGGCGATGTTCCCCACGGGTTTGGCTGTGCTGGATTACGAACGTGATGCAGCGGGAAACGGCACGTTCCTGCTGGGCCGCTGGAATGAAACGTGGTCCTACGGGCCCGCGGTGGACCAACACCCTGAAGCTTTATTCGAACGGGAGACCAAGTGAAGATTGAAGCGATTACCTTGCGCGAGATCCGCATGCCGCTGGTGCATTTTTTTGAGACCAGCTTTGGCCGCACCACTGAGCGCCGCATTCTGCTGGTCACGCTCCACACCGACGGGCCTGAAGGCTGGGGCGAGTGTGTGGCTGGCGAAGATCCGTTTTACAGCGAAGAATCTGTGGACACAGCCTCCTATGCCATGGAACGCTACCTGGCGCCAGCTTTACTGGGTAAGACCGTGGACAAGGCCGCCGACGTGCCGGCGTTGTTGGGAAAGGTCCGCGGACATCGCATGGCCAAAGGCGCGTTGGAAAATGCGGTGTGGGACGCTGAGTCGCAGCAGAAACAAGTTCCGTTGTGGAAGTTGCTGGGAGGCACGCAGACGGAGATCCCCTGCGGCGTTTCCATCGGCATTCAGAATTCGCACGAACAACTACTGGAAAAGATCGAGACGGAAGTCAACGCCGGCTACAGGCGCATCAAGGTCAAATGCAAACCGGGTTGGGACGTGGAAGTCTTTGAAAAAATACGCGCGCGCTGGCCCGCCATTTTTCTGAGCTGTGACGCCAATTCCGCCTACACTCTGGACCAGGTGGAACATCTAAAGAAGTTTGATCGCTTCAATCTGCTCATGATTGAGCAGCCGCTCTGGCACGACGATTTTTATTTCCACGCCCGATTGCAGAAGCAGCTTAAGTCCAGCATCTGCCTGGATGAAGCTATCCACAACCGGCGTGACGCACAGGCTGCCATTGAACTGGGTGCGTGCAAGATCATCAACATCAAAGTGGGGCGCGTAGGCGGATTCAGTGAAGCGGTTGCGGTCCACGGCGTGGCGCATAGGTCGGGAATCCCGGTTTGGTGCGGTGGCATGCTGGAGTCAGGCATTGGGCGCTCGCACAACATCGCGCTTTCCACGCTGCCCAATTTCACTTTGCCCGGCGACGTTTCCGCCTCAAAACGTTACTGGAAGGAAGACATCATCGAGCCTGAAGTAGAAGTTTCGGCGCAGGGATACATCAAAGTGCCAACCACATCGGGGCGAGGATTCAAGATCAGAACCGACCTGATAGAAAAACTGACTGTCCGCCGGCAAACGATAGCTTCTGGCGCCACGGTGGCCGCAGGCTAGCCTGTGTAAGGAATCAAGGAATGCCCTTTGATCTGCAACCCATATTGCAAGGCGAAATCCTCCACATTAGACCGCTGCGACCAGAAGATTGGGACGCCCTTTATGCCGTGGCTTCAGACCCACTCATTTGGGAACTACATCCGATCCAAGACCGTTATAAGGAAGAAGTTTTCAAGGGATTCTTCCGCGAGGCGATGGAATCGCGGGGAGCGTTGATCGCCATTGATTCCAAAGATGGGCAGGTCATTGGGTCGTCGCGATTCCACGGATACGACCAGGAAAAAAGCGAGATCGAAATCGGATGGACGTTCCTGGCCCGGTCCCACTGGGGCGGTGTTTACAACCGGGAAATGAAACGGCTCATGTTGCAGCACGCCTTCCAATTCGTGAAAAGCGTTGTCTTTCTTGTTGGTCCGCGGAATTTACGCTCACAGAGGGCCGTGGAAAAAATTGGCGGCGTGCGTATGGGACCAAGGACCGATGCAAACGGTCGGGAAAGCTATGTCTACCAAATCACCGCTCCACTCTCATCGTAGGCATTGATCGTCCGGCGGGTTGATCTTATTCCGTCACCGCGCCCCGGCTGCTGCTGGAGACTGTCCGCGCGTATTTCCCCAGCACTCCCGGAGATGGCTTGACGGTTGGATGCCAGTTTGTTCTGCGCTGTTGCAGATCAGCGTCAGAGACCTGAAGATGAAGAAGTTGCTTGCTGGCGTCGATGGTAATCTGATCTCCGTCTTCTACCAGCGCGATCGTTCCACCAGCAGCGGCTTCCGGCGCCACATGGCCTACTACCATGCCGTAAGTCCCGCCGGAAAAGCGTCCGTCAGTGATCAGCCCGACTGAGTCGCCGAGCCCCGCGCCGACAAGGGCAGAAGTGGGCGAGAGCATCTCACGCATTCCGGGTCCGCCCTTTGGACCTTCATAACGGACAACAATCACGTCCCCGGCTTTGATGTTGTTTCCCAGAATCGCAGTCAGGCATTCTTCTTCAGAATTGAAGACGCGCGCTGGGCCGGTCATGCTTGCTTGTTTAATCCCGCTGGTCTTGGCCACAGCGCCTTCCGTGGCCAGATTCCCGCGCAGAATGCTGAGATGTCCGCGCTGATAAACAGGGTGATTGAATGGGCGAATGATGTTCTGGTTTGCCGGCGGCGTATCAGGCACCTTGGCCAGCGATTCTGCGATCGTTTGTCCTGTGATGGTGAGTGCGGAGCCGTGAAGCAGGCTATTGGCCAACAATATTTTCATCACCTGAGGGATTCCGCCGACGCGGTGTAGGTCCGTGGCTACATATTTGCCGGAAGGCTTCAGATCACACAGCACAGGCACGCGCGCGCCGATTGTTGCAAAATCATCCAGCGACAAAGAGACCTGCGCGGCGTGAGCAATGGCCAGCAGGTGAAGCACCGCGTTGGTTGATCCGCCCACAGCCATCACCACGGTGATTGCGTTCTCAAACGCCTGGCGGGTGAGCAGGTGTCGGGGAAGAATTTTCTTGTCGATCGCGTTGACTAAAGCCTGGCCGGAGGCCCATGCGCTCTCTTTCTTTTCTTCATCTTCGGCAGCCATAGTGGAAGAGCCAGGCAAGCTCATTCCCATGGCTTCAATGGCGGATGACATGGTGTTAGCGGTGTACATGCCGCCGCAAGAGCCTGCGCCAGGGCAGGCGCGCTGCTCGATGTCGCGCAGTTGCCGTGAGTCAATTCGTTTGGCGCTGTGCTCACCCACGGCTTCAAAGACGCTGACTACGGTCAGGTCTTTTCCGTTGTAGTGGCCGGCCTTGATGGTGCCGCCATAAACAAAGATGGCGGGAATATTCATCCGCGCAATAGCGATCATGGCGCCGGGCATGTTCTTGTCACATCCGCCGATGGCCAGCACGCCATCCATACATTGCCCTTGGCATACGGTCTCAATAGAGTCAGCAATGATCTCACGCGACACCAGGCTGTAACGCATGCCTTCCGTGCCCATGGAGATGCCGTCACTCACCGTGATGGTGCCGAACATCTGCGGCATGGCTCCGGCGTGTTGCAGCGCAGAGGTCGCGCGATCCGCCAGATCATTCAAGCCCGCGTTACACGGTGTGATAGTGCTGTACGCGTTGGCCACAGCGACGATCGGTTTTTCAAAGTCAGCATCGCCAAACCCCACGGCGCGCAGCATTGACCGGTTGGGAGAGCGTTCCACTCCTTGCGTGATTTGGCGGCTACGATAATTGCTCATGCGCTATTCCTCTCGCAGTTCGCAAGCATCGACTATACGCCCCAGAGATACTGGTCAGGATCGAGCAGGAAACGGTAGCAGCAAGACCAGTCGTTGGGAGCACTGGATATTGCCAAGGCAACGGTATCAGAGAGCGCTTCCGCCGTGTGCTCCTCGCCGGGAGGAATGCGCAGCACCTGGTTGGCCGCAACCGTAACTGTGCGCTCCGGCAAACGGAAGCACCAAGCTCCTTGCAGCACCACCACCACGCACTCCGTTTCATGGCGGTGACTTTGCGTTACACTGCCTTTCCTGATCTCAACTTTGGCTACCTTCATCGCGGGATTTTGCGCCGGCATAGTAGCTTCCTGATCGGTCAATGTAGCATTTGCATAATTCATGGGGTCCCCTCAGTTCTTTGCCCGGTCCACCAGCGACCGTTCTTTCAGCCAGGGCATCATGCCGCGCAGCTTCGTGCCGACGACTTCAATCGGATGCTCCAGTCCTTGATTTTCAAGTTGTTTGAAACGCGGCTTGCCGGCTTCACATTCCGCCATCCACTCGTCGGCAAAGCGGCCGGACTGTATGTCCGCCAGCAGCTTCTTCATTTCCTCGCGCGCGCATTGATTGATGACTTTGGGGCCGCGCGTCAGGTCGCCGTATTCAGCGGTATTGGAAACCGAGTAGCGCATGTTGCCGATGCCGCCCTCATACACCAGGTCCACAATCAACTTCATCTCATGCAGGCATTCAAAGTAAGCCATCTCCGGGGCATAGCCCGCTTCCACCAGCGTTTCAAAGCCGGCTTGAATCAGCGCGGTCAGTCCGCCGCAGAGCACGGCTTGTTCGCCAAAGAGATCGGTCTCCGTTTCTTCTTTGAAGGTGGTCTCCAGTACGCCGGCGCGGCCGCCGCCAATGGCACATGCGTAGGACAGTCCGACCTCGCGTGTGTCTCCGGTGGGGTCCTGGTGCACGGCAAGCAAGCAGGGGACGCCGCGGCCTTGCGCGTATTCAGCGCGCAGAAGATGTCCGGGTGATTTGGGCGCAACCATGAAGACATTGGCTTCCTTGGGCGGCACGGTCTTGCCAAAATGAATGGAAAATCCGTGCGCAAACGCCAGATATTTGCCCGGGCCAAGATTGGGAGCGATGTCCTGCTGGTAAACCCGGTGCGCAACTTCATCCGGCACCAGCATCATCACGATGTCCGCTGAAGCGGCGGCTGCGGCGGGTGTCTTTACTTCAAACCCGGCAGTTGTGGCTTTGGTGCGCGATTTGCTGCTGGGATGCAATCCAACCACGACCTTGTGTCCTGCGTCTTTCAAGTTGTTGGCGTGCGCATGCCCCTGGCTGCCATAGCCGATAATCGCGATTGTCTTTCCCGACAGAAATTGCGGATGGGAATCCTTGTCATAAAAAATCTTCATTGCGTCTGCTCCTTGCAGTAGAAACTCAAACTCTTCAGACAGCCGGGCGAATAAATGTTCCCGATGCAATCTTTGAAACCTTGGCCAGCGCCACCGGGCCGGTGCGAACAATGTCGCAGATCCCCAAAGGCGTAAGCTGGCGGACCAGTTCATTGATGTGCTCCCACTCTCCCGTGGCTTCGATGATCAGCGCATCTTCGGTGACTTCCGCCACGCGCATAGCGTCCTGTGAAACAAGAGACAGGACCGCCTGAAATGACGCGGCTGTGCTTGGCCTGACCTTGATCAGCGCCATCTCACGCTCCAGATGAGGATTGCCGGTCAAGTCCGTGACTTGCAGCACGCGCACCAGTTTGTCCACCTGCTTCACAATCTGTTCAATGGTGTGGTCGTCGCCGGAGGTCACCAGCGTCACGCAGGAAATTTCCGCCTCAAGCGTTTCCGCCACCGTCAGGCTCTCAATGTTGTAGCCGCGCGCGCTGAACAGAGAAACAATGCGCGCCAGTTCGCCGAAACGGTTTTCCACCAAAATGGAGAGCGTATGCCTCATCCCAGCACCATTTCATTGATTCCCGCGCCCGGCGGCACCATGGGGTATACGTTCTCTTCCAGCGCCACCACAATATCCATCACCACCACGCCCGGCGTCATCAGCCCCTTGTAGAGCACGGCGTTAAGCTCACTTGGATGACTGGTCCGGAGGCCGGTCGCGCCATACGCCTCGGCGAGTTTTACAAAATCCGGAGTCCATTCCATGCAAACGTGCGAGTAGTTGCGGTCGTAAAAAACTTCCTGCCACTGCCGGACCATTCCCAGGGAGTTGTTGTTCATGATCACGATTTTTAGGTTGGTGCGATATTGCACCGCCGTCGCCAACTCCTGGGCCGTCATCTGGAAACCGCCGTCGCCTACGAAGGCGATGACCTGCCGGTCTGGATACGCAAACTGCGCGCCCAAGGCGGCAGGGAAGCCGTATCCCATAGCGCCGAGCCCGCCGGAGGTGAGCGACTGGCGCGGGTTGCGGAAGTTGTAATACTGCGCCAGCCACATCTGGTGCTGGCCCACATCAGTGGCGATGATGGCTTCACCGCGCGTCAGACGATCAAGCTCCTGGCAGAGATGCTGCGGCTTGATTACTTCCTTGGACCGTTCATAGGTCAGCGGCGCGTGCTTTTTCCATGCCTCGATCTGGCTCCACCATTCGTCCAGACGGGCCGGTGCGGGCTGCAAGCGCTTTTCCGCGATAGCGTCAAGCATCTGCTGCATTACGCTCTTGGCGTCGCCCAGAATGGAGTGGTGCGCGCACACGTTCTTACTGATGGAAGACGGATCAACGTCAACATGCACGATCTCTGCGTGGGGCGCGAATTTTTCCAAAACGCCGGTCACGCGATCATCAAAGCGTACGCCGATCGCCAGCAGAAGGTCGGCTTCGGTCATCGCCATGTTGGCCCAATAGGTTCCATGCATTCCCAGCATTCCCAGGCTCAACGGATGTCCGCCGGGAAAACATCCCAGGCCCATCAACGTTGGTGTAACCGGAATGTTCAGGGTTTCCGCCAGACGGAATAGCTCTTCGGATCCTCCGGAGTGAATGATGCCCCCGCCGACGTAGAGCACAGGTCGCTTCGCCGCCAGCACTCTCTCCAGCGCATGCTCGACTTGATTCTGGTCAGCCAGCAGGGAAGGCTGGTAACCCGGAAGCCGGACAGGCGCGGGTGGCTGCATCGCGATCTTCTCCGCGGTTACATCCTTGGGGATATCGATCAAGACCGGGCCAGGTCGGCCAGTGCTTGCAAGGTAGAAAGCTTCATGCACAATCTCAGCCATCTCGCGCACATCCCGCACCATGTAGTTGTATTTTGTGCACGGCCGTGTGATGCCGATCGTGTCCACTTCCTGGAATGCGTCCGTGCCAATCATTTTGCGCGGCACCTGGCCGGTAATGATGACCAGCGGGGTGGAATCCATGTACGCATTGGCGATGCCGGTAATGGTGTTGGTTGCGCCCGGCCCCGAGGTCACCAGCACAACGCCGGTCTTGCCCGTGGCTTTGCTGTAGCCTTCCGCCATGTGTATGGCGCCCTGCTCATGCCGTGCCAGCACGTGGCGAAGCCGCGGAAATTTTGCCAGCTCGTCATAAATGTGAAGGACGGCCCCGCCAGGATAGCCAAAGATTGTGTCCACGCCTTCCCGCACCAGCGCTTCCAGAAGGATGCGCGCGCCCCGCATTGGTTCGGGCGAGCAAGCTTCACCCAGCTGGATTTCATTGCGATCTTCAGCGGCTGTGACTGGCATGGTGCCTCCTAAAAATGCGAAAGGCCGCCATCTTTTTTGGGATGGCGGCCTTTTGATTGCTGATCTTCTGTTGCTTTCAGGCCGTCATCCCTTAATTCCTGACCGAAGCGGAATAATGGGAATGACGGGGACGACTTCTACCAGAACGGACAGGCTCGGCCGTAATTTGCGAAATGAGCACGGCGTCGCGCTTTGGAACCGCTTGCTGCTGTTGTCGAGATTAAAAAAGTCCGTCATGGCAATCATCGTCACGTAAGAGGGTGAATCTGAGTTCTTCGCCGTAAAACAGATGATCCGGCTTTGTGGAACATAAGTCAAATTAATAGTTAATCTATTAAGCATCAATATAATTTATATATTGAGCGAACTTAGAGACGGCAAAACCCAGCGAAGCGAAATGGCACCGTAGGGATGGACTTTTGAAATGCCTGAAACCGCTTACGGCTGTATGTCTTTCCGCACGTACAGCACCAGCAGGTTGCCCGGACGGAGATCATGGCTGCTGTATCGCCGGTACCGGCCGCCGAGCACTCGCTCCACATCGAGCGTCTGGGGCTCCAGCGCAATCACCATCGGCTCTGACGTTTCTACAACGTGTCCCCAATAGCCCACATGCGTGTAATCCCGCAGATACCACGGCATGGGCCAATGCTCCGGTGACATGATGGTGATCCCGATGTCTTTACCTGCCGGGTTGGAAGCCGCAATGGATTCAACCTCATGGACAAGAGATTCAAAGTCCCGGCGCGTATGCGCGTACACGTAGGCGTAGCTGTCATCGTCATAGTGAAAGAAGCTGATATCAATGGCCTGATAAAGAGAAAAAGCAACCGCTGCCACAGTCACAAGCGGCGTGACCACGCGCAGAGACATGCGCTCGTAACATTGGCCCAGCGCGTGCCCGGCCATCAAGGTCCATGGCAGCATGATGCTCAGCGTCAGCCACGGCGTTTTGTATGTGATCAGGGAGTAGGCGGCAAGAATTCCCAGTGACCAGAAGGCGGTAAACACCGCAAAGCGATGGCGTGCTTGAAAGAGCGCGATAGCAATGCCGATTGATCCCAGGAGCAGAATAGGGGCTTCTTCCTTGCGGAGCCAATCGAAATAGGTAAACCAGGCATGCGGATCGTCGGTCCGTCCGGTCTTGGTCCAGTAGCCGAATGTGCGCACCGAGTCATAGACGCCTGTGGGAAAATTCGTAAAAAAAGACGAATAGAAAAGGATGCCTATCGTTGCAAAGACCAGAGCCGCCGTTGCATAAAGCCAGAGCGCGTCGGATTCCCGCGGGGGCTCGAGCGCAAGATTCGGCGCGGCTTCCTGCGCGGCGTTTTCTTTGTTCTTCGATCTGTGTGCCGATTGCGGTTCACGTTCCCCGAACAAGTTCCGGTGCAAGGAAAGATAAAACCGGGTGCAGAGAAGAGCGCACAACCAGACGGCAACCGTGATAATCCATGTTTCCTTGGTGGCAAACAGCAGCCCGGCCGATGCCGCGGCCAGAAGAAAATAAACCGGCTTACCGTTTTCCCGGTACTGCATCCATGCGACCACGATGCCCAGGGTAAAAAAGACAAAAAGGGTTTCATGGATGAAATAGCGGGAAAAGTAAACAAACCCCGGTGAAACGGTTGCGATTGCCGCTGCTGACAGCGTGGCAAACGTTCCCAGTTGCCGCCGCAGGCAGAGGACCAGCCAGATCACGCCGATACCAAAAAAAGCTGGGACCAGCCGGATGGCGAACGTGCTCAATCCGGAGCCCCAGTGGAAAATGCTGTTGATCCCGGTGATAACCAGCGCAAAGTAATACAGAGTGGGACCATGAAAATTACTGGGATCGTAGTGGTAGTAGCCGGTGCGGAAGAGCGTGACCAGAAAATTGCCGTTTACGCCTTCGTCATGATGCAGCGGTTTCAAGGTTGGTAACAGCAGGCGCAAAACTGCGGCCGCAGCCAGCACGCCTACGCCCCACCACCAGAGGCGGTTGTGCGCCCAAGGGCTACTCTCCTGCGTACCAAGAGACGGAAGTGAGAGGCGACGCACACGGGACTTGCGCCGCCTGGTTCTTACCGAAACCTGTTTCATTTTCTGGCGGTAATATTAACCCAAGAGCCGCGGGCTTTTGTTATGTATGTTTCTCCCGCAGGCTGAGTTCCACATCCAGCAACTCCTGGCTGACGCGGCGGTTATTCGAGATCGCATCCGTGATGGGCACGGAGGCAATCTCATTCCCTTTGAGCGCCACCATGCGCCCAAATTTACCCTGGTGGACCAGGTCAATGGCGCCCACTCCGTAGCGCGTGGCCAGCATGCGGTCAAACGCCGTCGGCGAACCGCCGCGCTGGATGTGCCCCAGGACCACGGCGCGGGTCTCAAAGCCCGTGCGGAGTTCGATTTCCGCCGCCAGACTGTTGCCAACGCCGCCTAGACGCACGTGGCCAAATTCGTCTTTTTTTCTGCGTTCGTCTTCCGCCGGCGTACTGGCAATCTTGGCTCCTTCCGCCACCACTACAATGCTGAAGTAACGCCCGCGGTCGTGGCGGTGCTTCAGCGTTTCCGCGATCTCCTGGATGTCAAACGGCTGCTCGGGAATCAGAATCACGTCCGCGCCGCCGGCCACGCCGCTGTAGATGGCGATCCATCCGGAGTCGCGCCCCATGACTTCCACCACAATCACGCGGTTGTGCGCCTCAGCGGTTGTGTGCACGCGATCAATGGCCTCCGTGGCAATGCTGACCGCCGTATCAAAACCAAAGCAGAGGTCGGTGCCGCTCAAGTCGTTGTCAATCGTCTTGGGCACGGCCACTACTTTGACGCCGCGCTCGAAAAGTTTTTGCGAGACCGACTGCGTGTCATCGCCGCCCAGGACGATCATGGCCTCCACTCCGTTCTTGGTGAGGTTTTCGATGCAACGCTCCAGCCCGCGCTCTTTCTTGATGGGATTGGTGCGTGACGTGCGCAGGATGGTGCCGCCGCGGGGCAAAATCCCCGCAACCGCTTCCAGGTCCAGTGGCTGGACCATGTTTTCCAGGACGCCACGCCATCCTTCCGTGAAGCCGAGAAACTTGTCGTTGTAATGGAACACGCCCTTGCGGACAATCGCGCGAATGACTGCGTTGAGTCCCGGGCAATCGCCCCCGCCGGTAAGAATGCCGATCTTCATTATTTTTCAGGCCTTTCTTCAGGAATATTGGTTTTGTAGAGCCGGTACTGGCCTATCTGCGCCATTTGCAAATGCCGCGACCAGAATTGCTCGTCAACGTGGAGAGAGCTAAGTTCTTGCGGACCGATCAATACGTACTCTACTCGATAGCGTACCAGGAGCGCTTCCGCTTCCGGCGCTCCGGAAAATATTTTTTGGATATCGGTAGCGCGCTGCGAAGAGTCCAGGCCGCGCGACCACATCCATCCAGGATAACCGAGCAGCGAGCGTCTGCCGGTCAAAAATACCGGAGAGTTGTACGTAGGTGCATGCAGCACCACGGCATGCGGCCCTGCCTGCTGGGATATCGCGTCAGCAACCGCCATCCCACTTACGTCAAATTCCTGATACTCCGTTGTGTTCGTAATCACTCGAAGAATATCCAGGGTTCCGGCCAGCACCATCGCGGCCAGTGCGCCGGCGCCCAGCCAGCGATAGAAGGACCTTTTTTGCCACAATCGCGCCAGCAGTAACGCCACCAGCGGCACGGAAGCAACGTACCAGAAGAAAAGGACCTTGATGTTGTCCCAAATCCATGGGGCCAGCTTGATCAGGTTGGGGACGATGAAGCAGAGCAAAAACGGCGCGTAAAACTTGAGCAGGCTGCTGGGTAAGGCAAAGCTGGGACGCCGCCAGGCCAGGGCCAGAAGCAACAGCGGGATAAAAATGCCGGTATTCGCCAGCCAGAACCACAGCGCGTTGTGTGTTCCGTGGTCCCATCCTGGCTGCCAGCCCAGAAATTTTTGCGCGTTGACCGCGCCGCTGCCGGCAAGCCATGCCAGTTCTGGCGCAGCCACCACGAGCGCAGTGACAAAGAAGACCAGCCATTTCCGCCAATGGCTCCTGAACAAGACCGCCACGCAAGCGCCTACACCCATCACCACCAGGAACGTGTGAGAGTGCACCAGTGGCAAGAGTCCGGCAACAATTCCCGCAAAGAGCATGCGCTGCGTGTCAGTAGGAGAAGATTGTTTCTGAGTTTTTTTCTTGGTCTTTTTCTGGGTCGTTTCCTCTGCGACGCCTGTGACAGCCAGCCACCACTGGCAAAAGATGACCAGCGCCATGGGCAGTCCGAAAAGAATGCTGCGCTGTGGCACAAACAATGTGGTCAGCGCATTGCCCCAGCGGAAGATGCTGTCAGGCATGATCGTGTAGTCGTGGGGTAGATTTCCGAGCAAAGAAAAAAATCCGCCGGCATTGTTGCCCGCGTCCTGAAAAAGCAACCACCATCCCAGGCCGCCACTGAAAATGACGAGCACCGATGCAATCAGCCCCGCCAGCCGGTTGCGCGTGAGCAGCAGGGTCCAGTAGTGCATCAAGCCAACCAGCGACAAGCCCAGCGTCATATTCTCCAGCCACATGGCGCCGATCACACTCGCCCCGGTGCGTACCAGCATAGCAGCCAGAAAATCCGCAAAAAAAGGATAGGCAAAGCGCACTCCGGCATACGTTGGGTCTTCAGGAGGCAGGTTGTGTCCCAGATCAAAGCTGGCAATCACCTGCAAATGCAAAGGCAGATCACCCAGGTTGTTGACGATGCCTGTAAATATCCCACCCGGTCGCTCATAGACGGCGCGCGAAAAAACCAGCCCCAGTAAAACGGCCATCGCGAAGTAGAAGAAGAGATAAGCGGCGACTGTGCGTTTTGGTGAGAAAGAAATGAAATTCTTGGATGCGCGTAGGCAGTCCAGAATGAGCCGACGATACGTGCTGTGATACAGCAGCAGCATGGGCAGGAGGAGAATGGCGGCGCTCAGAAAGATGCATCCGGGCCCCAGCCCCAGCCACAGTGCGGAGAGGAAGCCTGCTGTGGCGAGCAGCGCCAGGCCGATGCAAGCTCCCATGCATACGCGCGCGCCCAGAGACGCGCTCCGGTCGTAGAGAAAGGTGAGCAGCGTCCCGCCCAGCACCGCGATGAACAATAGAATACCGGCGGCGAGCATGGTCAGTTAAAGTTTCCGCCGAGCGCGTTTCGAGAAATGAAATACAAAAGCAGAGTCGCCTCCGATTTTGAGTGCAGCTAAATTCTAAACTATGCATGCAAGGTGGCTACATCCATGCGTTCTAAATGCGTGGCAAAAAGGGGCCTCACGTGAAGAAAATTCTAATCACGATAACGTTTTTCGGCATTCTCGGGGCCGGCGTTTTGTTCATCAAACATGTCATTGCTGCTCCTGCCAGAGCCACAGAGCGAAATCTTGCCGCGATCAACCGACTGACTGTGGGCAACACCACCGAGGCTGAACTGCTTGCCCGAAAAGAATTTCAGACTGTGGAAAGAAAGTGCTTTCAAGACCTCTGTTTTTATCAAATGGAGGCTGAGAACGTCTTTTTGAATAGACTGCATCTGGCGCCTGTGACGCGTACCTTGACTGTGGTAAGAGTGCGTGACGGACTGGTGACAGAGGTTTTGGTGTTCACCATAAGGGCCGGTCTGCCGGCAATCTCGCTCAGGCAGGTGCCGAAAATGCCGCCAGGCTGCGGTTCCAGTCCATGCGTACAACGTCGTGTGCTTCCCAACAAGGTGTTAGTAGGAATCGGCATCACATTCAGCAGCGAATCCGGCATTCGCAACCATATCCCAGAGGCCGTGAGCAGCGAGTGTTTGTCGCGGCTCCACGGTTGCAATACTTATGCCGAGCTTATGCCGATCACGAAAAATCTGAACCTGGAAGCGGATAGTCGTTAACGACCATTACGTAAAAAGAAATTCCTTCGTTCTCAGGTCGCGTACCGTGTCCCGTAGCTTGGCGGCTTTTTCAAACTCGAATTTCTTCGCTGCCTCGCGCATGTCGCTTTCCATTCCGGCAATGTAGGCGTTCAGCTCGTCCTGGGTCTTGAATTCTGGCAGACCGTCAGCAGCGTCGGTCATGTCAACGTAGTCAGACTCCGCAATGCCCGCCAAGGACATTGAAAGCGGACGAATGATCGACTCCGGCGTAATGCCGTGCTCTTCGTTGTAAGCGCGTTGGATGGCGCGACGGCGGTCCGTCTCGTCCGTGGCGCGCTTCATGGAATCCGTCATACGGTCGGCGTACAGAATGGCGCGGCCATTCAGGTTGCGTGCGCAGCGGCCAATGGTCTGAATCAACGAACCCGAAGACCGCAGAAAGCCTTCTTTGTCGGCATCAAGAATGGCCACGAGCGAGACTTCGGGCAAGTCCAGGCCTTCACGCAGAAGGTTGATGCCGATGAGCACGTCATACTCGCCTTTGCGCAGGTCACGCAGGATCTTGATGCGCTCCAGCGTTTCGATTTCTGAATGCATGTAGCGGCAGCGCACGCCGACCTCACTGTAATACTCCGCCAGGTCTTCCGCCATGCGCTTGGTCAAGGTAGTGACCAGCACGCGCTCATTTTTGCTGACGCGGTCGCGGATCTCATGCAACAGATCGTCAATCTGCCCTTTGACCGGACGCACCTCCACCGGCGGATCAACCAGCCCGGTAGGACGTATGATCTGCTCCACCACCACGCCGGCGGATTTGGTCAGCTCATACGGGCCGGGCGTGGCGGAAACATAGATGACCTGGTTAACGCGGCCCTCAAACTCTTCAAACTTCAACGGGCGGTTGTCCAGCGCCGAAGGCAGACGGAAGCCATAATGCACCAGGTTTTCTTTGCGTGATCGGTCGCCGTGCCACATGGCGTGAAGCTGCGGCACAGTCTGGTGCGACTCATCAATGAACAGGATGAAATCGCGTGGCACATAATCCAGCAGCGTGGGCGGTGGTTCACCCGGCATGCGTCCGGAGAAATGGCGGGAGTAGTTTTCAATGCCGTGGCAATACCCCACGGACTTCATCATCTCCAGATCAAAGCGCGTGCGCTGGTGTATGCGCTGCGATTCCACCAGCCGTCCCTCTTTCTCCAATTCTTTTTCCCACCACGCCAGCTCTTCCAGAATGGTTTCCATGGCGTGGTTCTTGGTGGCCGTCGCCATTACGTAATGGCTCTTGGGATAGATCGGCAGCCGCGTATACTTCTGCTTTACCGTGCCGAACAGTGGGTCAATCTGCGAGAGCGATTCCACCTCATCGCCGAACAATTCGATGCGGTAAGCGTTGTCGTCATAGGTGGGGAAGACCTCAATGATGTCGCCACGCACGCGGAACGTCCCGCGCTTGAAGTCCACATCATTGCGTTCGTACAGGATCTCCACCAGCTTGCTGAAAATGTCTTTGCGATGGATTTTCTGGCCCTTTTCCAGAAACAGCAACATGCCGTAATAGGCTTCCGGCGATCCCAGACCGTAAATGCAGCTTACGGAGGCCACGATGATGCAGTCGCGCCGTTCAAACAGTGACCGCGTGGCGGAGAGCCGCAGCTTGTCCAGCTCGTCATTGATCGTCGACTCTTTTTCTATATAGATGTCGCCGGCGGGAATGTAGGCTTCCGGCTGGTAGTAATCGTAATAAGAGACAAAATATTCCACCGCGTTGTTGGGAAAGAACTGCTTGAACTCATGATAGAGCTGGGCCGCCAGGGTCTTGTTATGCGCCAGCACCACTGCCGGCCGGTTGAGCTGCTCCATCACCTTGGCCATGGTGTAGGTCTTGCCGGAGCCGGTCACGCCCAGCAACACTTGGTGTTTATCGCCGGCGTAGATGCCGCGGGTCAGTTCGTCGATGGCGTTGGGTTGGTCGCCCTTGGGTTTGTAATCGCTGGTTAAACGAAAGTCCATTGCATCCTTATCCCTGGAGCCTGATTAAGATTCACCACGGAGATATGGAGGCGCGGAGAAACCCGGGCCACCGTCTCTCAGTAGCAATTTAAGGTCGTATAAATCTCTTTATTATATCGTGCTTACACGTGATGAATGAGACGAGAGATGCCTATCCATGGGGAAAGAGCTTTTTAGAATCGGCAAAAACGCCGCAGGACGGCTTATTTTGTAGGTGACGCTAAGAACACAGTGTTCTTCATCGGCAAAGATATTAGTGGCAGCGTCGTGCTTGTTGCTTACTCCGCTTTGAACTCCAGCCGGCTCTGTTCTCTCTCTCCGAACACCGTAGCCAGTTCGTGCGGGTGGTCGATCAACACATCCGGCGGCGCGTCAGCAAGTGTGTGCGGCGCCAGGCCATAGGTCACGCCCACGGAATAAATTCCGGCATTGCGGGCGGTAAGAATATCAATGTCAGAGTCGCCGATGATGACCGTCTCTTCCGCTTGTACGCCGGCCTCATGCAGCAGAGCTTGTACGCCGGCGGGGTCGGGCTTCTTGGTATGGAAGCTGTTGCCGCCGTAAACCTGAAAAAAATATGGACCTAGTCCCAGCGCTTCCACAATGGCCCGCGAGGGCACCACAGGTTTATTGCTCAAGACGGCCATCTTGTGTGGCTGGGCTGCTTGGGTGGAAGCGCCGTGGCGGCTGTTCTGGATGGCGTCGAGCGACTCCTTGATTCCTTCATAGACGTACGTGGTATCCAGTTTGTGCTCGCGATAGTAGCTCAGGAAATAGAGCAGCGCTTCCTGCACAAAATTCTCATCGTCAGGATCACCCAGGGAGCGGCGTACCAGCATGGGAGCGCCATTACCGATGTAGCTCGAGATCACGTCATTCGGCAGCTCAAGTCTGCCATAATGCCGGAGCATGGCATTAATGGAGTTGGCCAGGTCCACGCGGGAGTCAACCAATGTGCCGTCAAGGTCAAAAATCAGCAATTTTGTTGTATGGGCCGGGATGGACCGATTTTTGTGAATCATTCATTTTCAGTATATCCCGGCAAACATTTTAGGATTTAGAATGGAAGGTACTCGCGGAACACCCAGCCATCCCCAGCAGGACCCATATATATAAGGAGAACCATGGCCGTAAAGGTTGAGTCCAAGAAGAACGCCACCGCGGTGGCGGAAATGCCCGCGAAAACCGAGAAGACATATGAAGGACTCACGCGCCAGCAACTGGTGGAAATCTACCGGCTCATGTATCTTTCCCGCCGGCTGGACGACAAAGAAATCCAGCTGAAAGCCCAGCAGAAGATTTTCTTCCAGATTTCCGGCGCGGGGCATGAAGCTCTTACCGTGGTGGCGGCCATGGCGCTCAAACCGGCGTATGACTGGTTCTATCCATATTATCGTGACCGCGCGCTCTGCTTGACGTTGGGCATGACTCCGTACGAGCAGCTTCTTCAGGGCGTCGGCGCCGCTGACGATCCCAGTTCCGGCGGTCGGCAGATGCCTTCTCACTGGGGGCACAAGAAACTTAACATCGTGACCCAGTCTTCCCCCACGGGCACGCAGTTTCTCCAGGCCGTGGGCTGCGCTGAAGCCGGACGCTATTTCAGCCGGCATCCGGAAGCCGCGCAAAAAAACGACGGCGACTATCGCCAGTTCAAGGACGTCGTCTTCCACGGCGACGAAGTGGTTTACTGCTCCGCCGGCGACGGCACCACCAGCGAAGGCGAATTCTGGGAAGCCATGAATTCCGCCTGCAATCTAAAACTGCCCGTGCTGTTCCTGATTGAAGACAACGGATATGCGATCTCCGTCCCGGTGGAGGTGCAGACTGCCGGTGGCAGCGTCTCAAAGCTGGTCAGCAACTTTCCCAACCTGTTGCTGGAAGAATGTGACGGCACGGATCCTGTAGCCAGTTACGCGGTGCTGAAGCGCGCAGTAGCGCATTGCCGCGCGGGTAACGGTCCGGCACTGGTGCATGGACACGTGATCCGGCCTTACTCGCATTCTCTCTCTGACAATGAGAAGCTCTATCGCCCGGAAGCGGAGCGGCAAAAAGACGCGCTACGCGATCCCGTCACACGCATGCAGTTATTTCTGGTGCGCGAGAATATTCTGGGCGAAGACGAGCTTGGCAAGCTGGAAAAATCCGTGGATGCGGATGTGCAAGCTGCCGTTGATCGCGCGTTGACCGCGGCCTTCCCGGCGACCGACTCCATCTATACCCACGTTTATTCTGAAGACCTTGATCCGCGCAGCCTGGAGTCAACGCCGCAGTCGGACGGCGGGGACAAGACTATGGCTGAACTGATCAACGTCTGCTTAAAAGATGAAATGCGCCACGACGACCGCATTGTGGTCTTTGGCGAAGACGTTGCCGATTGCAGCCGTGAAGAGTATCTGAAACAGAAGCAGATTAAGGGCAAGGGTGGCGTGTTCAAGTTGACGGCGGGTTTGCAGATGGAGTTTGGCGCTGACCGTGTTTTCAACTCGCCCCTGGCCGAAGCCAACATTGTGGGACGCGCCGTAGGCATGGCCACGCGCGGGTTGAAACCGGTGGTGGAAATACAGTTCTTTGATTACATCTGGCCGGCGATGCACCAGTTCCGCAATGAGCTGTCCTTGATCCGCTGGCGCTCGAACGGAAACTTTTCCTGCCCGGCGGTGGTCCGTGTGGCCATTGGCGGATACCTCACGGGAGGAGCCGTCTATCACTCGCAGTGCGGTGAGAGCGTCTTTACTCATATCCCCGGCCTGCGCGTCTGCTTTCCCTCCAACGCCCAGGACGCTAACGGGCTTCTGCGTACGGCAATTCGCTGCGATGATCCCGTTCTTTTTCTCGAGCACAAGCGCCTCTATCGTGAGACCTTTGGCCGCGCGCCGTATCCCGGCCCGGATTATATGGTCCCGTTCGGGAAAGCCAAAGTCGTCAAGGAGGGCAGTGACCTCTCCGTGATTACGTACGGCGCGCTGGTTCCGCGGGCTTTGCAGGCGGCGCAGAAGATTGAGCGCGAGCATGGCGTCAGCGTAGAACTGATTGACCTGCGCACCCTCAGCCCTTACGACTGGGAAGCCATTGCGACTTCCGTGCGCAAAACCAGCAGAGTGATCGTCGCGCATGAAGACACCCGCAGTTGGGGCTACGGCGCGGAGATTGCAGCGCGCATCGCCGATGAACTATTTGAAGACCTGGACGCGCCGGTGAAGCGCGTTGCCGCCACAGACACTTTCGTCGCCTACCAGCCGCAGTTGGAAGATGTGATCCTGCCCCAGTCAGAGGATTTGTATAAAGCGATGGTAAGTCTGGCGCAGTTCTGAATCGCGCAGCCTTAAAATGATGGAAGCACACAAGCTCACGCTCTTTCTAACCGCTTCTTTGGTCCTGGCCGCAGCGCCAGGGCCGGGAATGCTCTACGTCCTTTCGCGCACGCTGGCAGGTGGAAAGCGTGAAGGCATTTTGTCTTCGCTAGGCACATTCTTTGGCGGGATGGTCCACGTGGTTGCGGCGGCAGCGGGTGTATCGGTGGTACTGGCTACTTCTGCAATTGCTTTTTCTGTGGTGAAGTTTGCCGGCGTCGCGTATCTGATTTATCTGGGCGTTCGGATGGTCCTGAATGCAGAGCGAGATTTGGAAAGCGACAAAATTTCACTCGGGGCCACCAAGGGTTCGCCGTTCCTGCAAGGCATTGTCACCGAGGTTCTTAACCCCAAGACAGCCTTGTTCTTCCTTTCTTTCATTCCGCAATTCGTAGACCGGCATAGCGGCCACGTGTTCTTGAGTTTTGTGATTCTGGGATTGATTTCCGTCGTCCTGAATACCACGGGTGATTTAGTGGCCGTCATGCTGGCGTCTCCACTGAAGCAACTGTTCGCACGTTCCCGCAAGGCGCAGATCAATCAGCGACGCGGAAGTGGCGCAGCCATGATCGCTCTTGGTGCTTATGTGGCTTTGTCGGATTCGCGGTAAGAGATCTACTCAAAGGCTGCTTGCGATCTGCACTCCTCGGGCTTGCATCTCCCCAATGAACAGTTGCCCCGGCACATCGAGTTCCTGAAAAATTCCGCCACGCTTTGAAATCACGTTGGAGCAGATCATCTGCAAAACGATGGAAGCCGGCCATGCCGTAGTCCGCATCATGGAAGTCATTTGGGTCTCGCGGTCATAGCGATCGACAACGGTGAAGGCGGTGATGCTGGCCCGGTTGTAAGCCTCAATGCGCATGATCGTCACGTCCGGATCGTTGCCGGAAAAATTGTCCAGGAACAACCGCGAAGTCAGTGCGCGCGGTGTGATCTCCGTCTTGCCGATCTTGATTTTTTTACTGGAGAAGAACCCTAGGTCGTAAAGCCCGCGGATCAACTGGAAGTGGCCGGGATAACGCAACGTTTTTTCAAAGCACTCTCCCACCTTGCCTTTGAAAGTTTCCGGCAAAGTAGATGTGCCGCCGGAAGTGTGGAAAGCCACCAGATTCTGAAATCCGGGAATGATGAAATCTTCAAGCTCCGTTAGAGGCTCAATTTCCTGGATCTTGCCATCGCGCAGAATTTTGGCTGGCTCAACGTACTCGTTGATCAAACCTTCCACGCTGAAGACCAATTGATATTGAAACGGCGGCTTGGGTTTTTCCGGCAGCCCACCGACATAAATTTTGAGCGAGTCGGCCTTACCGCCCACTTCACGCATCAACTCGCCGGCAAGGATGGAAGCCATTCCCGGAGAAAGACCGCAATCCGGAGCAATACCCACGTTGTTCTTCAGGGCCTTGCTGTGCAATCCATATTCCTGGCGCACCACGGTATTGTTTCCGCCCAGGTCGGCGAAGTGGCATCCAGTGTCAATCGCTGCCCGGCACAGTCCCAGGTTAAAGAAGTAGGGCACCGCGGAGAGCACGCCCGTATGTCCTCGCATCAGCTTGGCGGCTTCACTTGGACGGGAGGCGTCCACCTGTGCACCCAGGATTTTCTTCGATCCCGTCAGTATCCTGATGCGCTGCACGGCGGCTTTGACGCGTCCCTTGTCCATATCCGCCAGCGTTACACTTTCCACGTTCGCGGAGCGCGCCATGTCATACGCGGCGGCCGATCCCATCATTCCCGCGCCAATTACCAGCAGCCTCATGAGTTCTCCTTGCTCTTATCCGAATTAAAAGCTCTATCGATTTACAGCCCTATCCAATTCCCAAGTCAGAGGAAGATTCGAGCGGCGTTCCGCAGACGCGGCAGATGACCGCGGAGCAGTCGCCGCAGGTCAGCGGGTCCGGTACTTCCCGCACACAATTCGGACAATAAAGCGCGTCCGGGGGCAACGGTGCGGAATTTTCAGTCTCAGCCATCTTGAGAGAGTCCGACATGAAATGTAGCATAGAAGCATGGAGACCAAAACTGACGTTGTTCAAACCCAAGCCGATAAGAAGTTGCAGCAGGAATTCAACCAGTGGGCGGAAGCCGGACGCGGCGATGAAATGGAAAACCACCACTCTGACATCACCGAGCAGACCCTCGCGCTCATGGACCTCAAACCCGCCGATCGCGTGCTTGACCTGGGCTGCGGGACCGGCTGGGCGTCGCGCCGCCTGGCCCGGGTTGTGACCGCCGGAGAAGTCGTTGGCCTGGACGTGGCCGATGAGATGCTGCGCCGCGCGGAGCAGACCTCTGAGGGAATAAAGAACGTGCGCTATGTGTGGGGATCGGCGGAGAAGATTCCCGCCGCGGACAATGCGTTCAGCAAGATTCTTTCCGTCGAGTCATTTTATTACTACGCGGACCAGGGAAAAGCGCTGGACGAACTCCTGCGCGTCATGGCTCCGGGCGGCAAATTGTTTATCCTGATCAACCTGTATAGCGACAATCACTATTCGTTGCGCTGGGTGACGGAGTTGAAGGTCCCGGTGCAGGCGCTGTCTGAAGCCGAGTATCTGACGCTATTGCGGAAGCACGGCTTTACCTCGGTCGAAGCTCGGCGCATCCCTGACCTTAGCCCTACGCCGGAGACGTATTCCGGCAAGTGGTTCAAAAATGCCGAAGAATTGCGAGACTTCAAGCGCATCGGCGCGTTGCTGCTGATTGGCGAAAAGCCGCGGTGAAACTCGGTTTTTGCTTGGTTTGGTTGAAAGGGAATGGCCCCATTGCCCTCTGTTGTTTCAGTTTCTCTTGGCGCCGGGAAGTGATAACCTAGTGGGAGATCAGCTTCATATGCGCCCGTAGCTCAGCTGGATAGAGCGGTTGCCTCCGAAGCAACAGGCCGGGAGTTCGAATCTCTCCGGGCGCACCATGTGCTTTTCTCTTTCAGTTCAATACGTTGCCAGCGTACCCTTGCTGTCACTTCTGGGAATATCAGTCATTATGCCGTAAACATTCTGGGTCACGTCGATATTCGCGTGACCCAGAATGTCCCCACCCCCTCCGGACTTGCGCCTTCGCGCAGCGTATGGCTCCTGCGGAAGCTCCGAAAATACCCTTTATTGCCGAATCGGCCGAGTGTAAATCAATTCAAAGGTGGTTTGGGAATATTTGCGGGCAAATTGGATTGCGGGTGTCCAGGTACGACGTCTGCAATCGACTTGTTTATGCTTGCTTCTACCGGAGTTGCCAGAAAAGCGTGGATTTCGCCCGCATGAGGCCCGCTGAGCACCGTTGCCATGCCCGAGATTTGTCCACGCTCATTGATCGTGTTCCCCATGGTGGCAAAGAGGTTGGAATCTGCTGGAAACATCGTGTTAAGGTCCTTCATCACGCCGTCCTGATAGATGAAGGCACGTGACCAGTTGAAGCCGGAGTCGACGGTGCTTCCTACCACTTGGCCCCGGCTGTTGATGCCGGTGGCTAGGGCGGCATGGTCTCCCGGCAGAGTGCCGAGGTTTGTGATCACACGGTCCTGCCAAAGTACGGCAACAAAGGTTGTGCCGTCAGCGCTGCGACTTTCCCCAACGATTTGGCCCTTGTTGTTAATGGCCCAGGCGATGTTGGAACGCTCGGGTCCAAGGCCAGGAAGCGCGAAGGCCCTGCCGTCTTCCCACACCACGGCGTGAAGCGCTGTAGTGCAGTTTCCCGAGTAGCCTACGGCTTGGCCCCGTTCGTTGATGCCCTGCGCTTGCCCGTCGGGATCGCTACCCACCGTAGGAAGAGCATGGGCTCGGCCGTCTTCCCATATCACCGGCGAATCCGTCTTGGAAGCCGCGCCAGCTGGGCATGTGGAATCAGGAACAGCGGTTTCCGCAAATCCTGCGATTTGTCCGCGCTCATTGATGGCATTGGCCTGCCCGTTATTTCCGCCCACCGTCGGGAGAGCCCTCATGTGGCCGTGTCGCCAAAGAAACGGACGACACGTAAGTTTTGTGCCAAAGCCGCAAACGTCTTCACCGTCCGAATCTGGAACACGTGTTTCGGAGAAACCGACCGCCTCCCCGCGGTCGTTGAGCCCGCTATAGCCTATGAAACTGTTTTTTCCTCCAAGCGTGCCGAGGTCGATCCTGAGCTCGTCGATCTTTATCACCGCGTGGCCCGCTAGAAGGGGCGCGAAAAGCGAATTGCTGGGCGGGTTCGCGATCCCGTCCATGATCTCTGTCCAGCCGTGATTATTGACGGTCATGGCACAACTGAAATTGTCACCGTTCAGAGTGCCCAAATCGGTAACTTGGTAGCTGCCTTGCCCCACCGCATCGCTGAAGCAAGCCAGAACAATCGTCATAACCCAAGGTATCCAGAACTTCCGCAACTGTCTTAGCGTATTCATATCTTCTTCTTTTCCTCCGGTGAAGTCGTGTTGCCGAGATGGCTGGCCATTTACGCCAAGTGCCACTCGGTGCTCGGACAGTCAGTGTGCAATCGAGAGCAGAATTGGCTCACAACTAGAAACTTCTGCCGAGTGACAACTGAGAAAGCACGTGGTGTTCCACGTTCACGAACGATTACGTGACACAACAGGCCCAACATTTCAGAGTACGTAGACGAGTGGCAGACTAACAACCTCTTGGGACGATCCCAAACGGCTGGAGCGACTGTTTCTCCAGCTATTCATACATACACTGGCGAGAGGCTACGAAATTCGAGAAGGTCAGCAGCCCAAAGCCGGCCCGTTCAATAGCGCTTGACTTTCAGGCCATGAAACAAACATACTGCTTGGTATGCAAATGCATACTGGTTGGTATGTTGAACGCGCATGACAGGAAGAAAAAGAAGAGAAGTTTGCGTGATCCACAGCGCACGCGCAACCGCTTGTTGCAGGCAGCTTTTCGGGAGGTGTACAGATACGGCTTCCAGAGTGCAGGGATCGATACAATTCTGGCCACCACCAACGTCACCAAGGGAGCGCTCTATCACCATTTCGAGAGCAAGGAAGCTCTAGGACATGCCATTATCGAAGAAATCATTGCAGAAATTACCCGTGACAGGTGGATGCTTCCTCTGCAACGGAGCAAGGACAAGGACCCTATCGACACTTTGATCGGTATTGTTCAGGCGATACCTCATCGGCCGAGAGACGTGAAGAGCGGTTGTCCCTTGGTCAACTTGGCGCAGGAGATGTCTCGGCTCGACGAACAATTCCGCAAGCGGTTGGAGAGGATATTCCATGCCTGGCAGGAAGGAATTGCCATTGCCTTGGAGAGGGGGCAGTCTCAGGGAACAGTCCGCCGCGACTTGCTTCCGAAAGAGACCGCGAGCTTTCTCATCGCGCTGGTCGAAGGCTACGAAGTGTTGGCCAAGAATGCTCAAGATTCGAAGGTATGGAATGCGGGAGTCAGAAATATCGTGGGCTGGCTGAGTTCTCTGCGCGCGCCGGGCAACCGTAAACGGGGCTGATTGCGCGATCCCGGTGTGCACCAGCATCGCGATCGGACGGAGGGGTTCAAACTACATCATGAAAAGGAGAACGAACAATGACAAGAATCACGATGTCGCGTAGGAATCTGCTCGCAACGGGGGCCTGCGCGCTGGTTGGTGCGGTGACCCTGCCGGGAGCGGCAAGAGCCAGCACATTGGGAGAGCATGATTTAACGAACGAGGAGATCATCCGTAAGTGGTACGCGGCGTGGGAAAAGAAAGATTTGGGCACGTTCAATATCCTGCTCGCCGACAACTTCACCTTTACGAGCGCGGCCGGCGACGACCACATCAGCAAGAGCACTTTCAAAGCGCAATGCTGGGACACACAAGTTGAGTTCATTGGACACTTTGACCTGGAGCGGATCACCACTGGCGCGAACGACGCTTTTGTGAAATATCTGTGTCACACCAAGAACGGTAAAACGTTCCAGAATGTGGAGTATCTCCGAATCAAGAACGGAAAGTTGGAATCCATTGAGTGTTATTTCGGAGCACAATCCAGCTTTCCGTCGGCAGTAAGCACTGGTCCGAAGTAAACCTATGGACGGGGCGATCCCGGTGTTTATCGTGGCAAAGGAATCGTTCCCTTGGGCAGGGGGAGAGATCCGCTGCTCCGGTTATGCAGGACCACTTCATTTAGAAGCAGTGCACTCGTCAATCTCCTCCGTGTAGCAGGAACTCGAAACGAGAGGAGCAAGGGGTTCCCTACCATGAGCGCGAGAGAGATTCAGGATCAGAAAGCCGCTGCACGAATCGCGTTCAAGGCAAAGGGTAGCATCCTACTCCTGGATTTAGCCGACATCTCGGCAGTGCAAGCCGAAGGTAATTACGTTTCGTTGCGACACCGAACTAATCCCTATTTGGTGCACGAATCCCTCTCGTCCATGGCAGAGAAGCTCAAACCCTACGGTTTTATTCGCATTCACCGCTCGGTCGTCGTGAATATTTCGGCCGTGGAGGAGATCCAACCTTTACCGACGGGGGGATACAGCCTGCGTGTAAAAGGTGGTAAGGAATACTTGGTAACACGCACATACAAACACAACCTCAGAGATCTGGCTCAACTGTGGGTAGGCTCAGAATGGGTTTGCGGCTAACCGGCAGCAATCGATTCGCAGAGAAACTCTTGAATAACGGGCAATCCGGAAAGTGAATCAGCGATCACGCAAGAAGATGATAAATGCAAGTGCTTCAAGATGAAGCGGTTGCGTCACTCTCTGGAATTCTGAAGCCTTCCGCCAAGATCACGCGAGTACCGAGTGACAGGACAGGATTGCTCCTGCCCCGTCCTCTAAGAACTGTGCGTGAGAGTTTCCAACTCACACAGCTCAAGCCTTCCGAACGTCTCATGAAGAGACGCGGAGACGGTTGAG